>Ga0210402_10000281_pt1 | contig 58357 bp, 31 predicted proteins | sample IncBWC7MmetaG_FD_161055 | JGI IMG/M metagenome (GOLD analysis project Ga0210402, IMG submission 161055) | Forest soil microbial communities from Barre Woods Harvard Forest LTER site, Petersham, Massachusetts, United States - Inc-BW-C-7-M | ecosystem: Environmental > Terrestrial > Soil >... | reverse complement strand
GGAAAGCCAGACGGAGCCGAGGCCGACGCGCACGGAATCGCCGCCCGGGCCTAACCACTGCTTGATCACCCGGTTGGTCGCAGGGTCAATCTCTGAGAGCGGGATCTGGAAGACGGAGGCCCAAACATGACCTTCCCCGAATGCCAACTCGCCCCCGGTACCCGGTACACCCACCTGGATGTGCGTCACCACCTTAGCCGTTTTGGCGTCCACGCGGGAAACGGTGCCATCACCCTGATTGAGCGTCCAGACCGAGCCTGCGCCTGTCGTCAGGAAGCGCGGTTGCGGCCCTACTTCGATGGTAGCGGTGACCTTGTTTGTTTTGGGATCGACACGCGTGAGCAGATTCGTTTCAGGTGTAGTCACCCAGACCGCGCCCTCACCGTAGGTGAGGCCCGCGGAGTTGGGCGCGACCTCGATCTCAGCGCTGACCTTGTTACTAGCGGGATCGATGCGCGAGAGCACCCCCTTTGCGTCCGTCACCAGCCACACGGCGTCGGGGCTGGCCGCGATGCCGCCCTCGCTTTGCGATGGGGGAATCGGCAACGTGGCGGTCACCTGGTTGGTCTTGAGGTCGATGCGCGAGAGCGTCTGGTCGCCGCAGTTGGGAACCCATATGCTGCCGAATCCCGCCGCCAGACCCGAACACGGCCGTTTGCCCACGGAAATTGCCGCAACCAGCCTGTTGGTTTTTGGATCGAGCCGATGCACCGTACCCTTAGGGCCATTGGTCACCCACACGGCATCGTCGGTGATCACCTGCCAGTCGGGAGCCCCTTCGACAGAGAACACGGCGAGCGGCTGGATGGCAGACATTTCGCGCTTGACGCCGGGCGCAGCCACGCCGGGTTTCGGAGCGCTCGGCGGCCGTTTCTTCGTGGCCGCGGGCAGTGGAGTGTCCTGTGCAAGCAGGCCGGCGCTCACGGCGATGGCCAACACCAGGCCGGGGAACAGACGATGCATCGGTTTTCTCCTTGATCTTTACTCGGCCTGGTTTACTCCGCCCTCTGGTTTACTCCGCCAGGGTCGCTTGAACCCGCTTGGGGTCCAACCGCCACAGCGTGCCTTCCAAAAGGTTCGAAAGCCAGATGGCGTTCGCCGCCACCTGCACGGCTCCTCCGCCCGGGCCCCAAAATTGCTGGACCACTTTCTCGGTTGACGGATCGATGCGGGTCAGCGGGAAACCGGCCAGCGTGACCCAAACCGAGCCTTGCCCAACCGCGATTCCGCCGGCTGCGCCGGGGACGCCAAGATCGATACTCTTACTCACCTTGTTGGTCTTGGGGTCAATGCGGTCCACCTTGCCGTCTTTTTCGCAGAGCGCCCAAACCGAACCTTCGCCCAGAGCCAGGGCATGCGGATGGGCCGAAACTTCGATTCTTTTTTCCACCAGATTAGTCTGCGGGTTGATACGCAGCACACGATCTTCGTCCGGACAGGCAGCCCAGAGCGCCGTTTCGCCGAAGGCCAGTGCGCTGCAGCCCGCTGGCAGCCGGATCTCAGCCACTACCTCGTTGCGGTCAGGATCGACGCGCGAAAGTGTCGTGCGATTGTCGCTGAAAATCCATACGCTGTCGCTGCTGGCGGCGACCGAAAGCGGTGCTGTACTTGTGCCCGCGGCAACCTTGGCGGTCACTTCCCACTTCTTGGTATCGATGCGGACCAGGGATTGGCCGGCACAGCTTAGCGTCCAAATGCTGCCGAAACCTGTGATGGCCCCGCCGCACGGTTTTTCGACTCCGGGCACGGGGTCGCCTACCTTATTGGTCTTGGGGTCAAGCCGGAAAAGCTTGCCTTTTGCGGCGATGGGGATGACCAGTGAATCGGCCACCCCGATCCACTGCGGCGCGGCGTCGATCTCGGCTTCGGGCTTCAGCAAAGCGATCGGGATCTGTACTCCCGGAGTTTTGACTCCGCTCTTCGGAATTGCAACCGGCTTCTTGTCCGCGGCTGCGAGCGCCAACGGAAACACCAGATAGAGTGCCAGCAGATTTCGCATGGTTTCGAGACTTCCCAGCGGGAATCGGTCCCAACTGGGGGAACTGCGCCCGGCCGCAGTTTCGTACAGTATAGCCTGAACCCTCCGCCTTGTACGACTGTTTGTGAATGTCCTGTTTGTGAATGTCCTTGATTCGGTGTCGCCGCGGATGCACGATCACTCCTCCATGCTCATCTTGTATGCGACAAAACTCGCGGTTGACAAATCGATGAAGAAGCACCATACTTACCTCAATTTCCGCTTTTCCCCCGTCGTGAAAGCCACCTCACCGTGTCTGTGCCCTTAGGCGACTGCGTCCGTTTCGCCCACGTAACACTACTCGGCTTCATCGCTAAGTAAGGGGGTTAGGTATGCACACGCTGCTACGTGTGTCCGCGGCGCTTGTTCTATTCATGTGCGGCGCGCAGGCACAGAGCTTCACCAGTTTGAACGGAACCGTCACGGATGCGTCGGGAGGAGTGGTTCCCAGCGTCGCCATCGAAATCAAAAACCAGGAAACCCAGGCCGGGCGCTCAGTATTGAGCGATTCGCAGGGCCGCTACGTGTTCGCCGAGGTCGTACCCGGGCGCTATCGTCTGGAGGCTAAGGCGGCCGGCTTCAAATCCGAGGTCGTTGAAGAGCTTCAGTTGCAAGTAAACTCGCCAGCCACGCTCAATCTGTCGTTGCAGGTAGGCGCGGTCTCGGATGCCATCGCCGTCACCGCCGAAGCCGTTCTGGTAAACACTACCGACGCCAGCATCGGCAACGCCATCGGCGAAAAGCCCATCGTCGAACTCCCGTTCGAAGCCCGCAACGTCGTGGGTCTGCTGGCGCTCCAACCGGGGGTGGTCTACATCAGCAATAACGCCGCCACGCCGGACTACCGCAGCGGCGCAGTCAACGGAGGCAAGAGCGATCAAGGCAACGTCACGCTGGATGGAGTCGACGTCAACGATCAACAGTACCGTTACGCCTTCACCAGCGTGCTGCGCGTCACGCTGGATTCGGTTCAGGAATTCCGCACCACCACCTCGAACTTCAATGCCGACCAGGGCCGTTCCTCGGGCGCACAGGTCGCGCTGGTCACCAAATCCGGGACCAACAGCCTGCACGGTTCCGTATTCGAATTCAATCGCAACACCCTCACCAGCGCCAACACGTTCTTCAACAATGCCGCGGGCGTTCCCCGGCAAGCGCTGATCCGCAACGTGTTCGGCGGCAGCGCAGGCGGCCCTATCAAGAAGGACAAGCTGTTCATCTTCGGCAGCTATGAAGGCCGACGCGACGCTTCTCAAGGCGGCGGGGTGCGCATCGTTCCCAACGCCAATTACCGCCAGGGCACTTTCACGTATATCCGCAAAGACGGCAGCACGGGGCAACTCACCCCGGCCCAGATCGCCGCCCAGGCCGACCCGCTGCACATCGGTCCTGACCCCGCCGTGCTCAAGTATTTGCAGCAGTTTCCACTGCCGAATGACAACTCCGTGGGCGACGGCCTGAACACCGCGGGCTACCGCTTCAACAGCGGCAAGCCACTGCGCTACAACACCTACATCGGGCGCGTGGATTACAACCTCAACGCCAAACATCAACTGTTCTTCCGCGGCAACCTGCAGAACGACCACTACACCGATTCCATCCCGCAGTTTCCCGGCCAGGCGGATTCCGCGCTACACCTGGAAAACGCCAAGGGTCTCGCCACTGGAGATACCTGGCTGATTTCGAGTTCTCTGGTGAACAGTTTCCGCTACGGCCTTACGCGGCAATCGTTCGATTCCACCGGCCTGCAGACTCAGGACTATGTGGAATTGCGCTCTATCGACGATCTCTTTCCAACCACCCGCGGCTTGAAAGCCACCATACCGGCTCACACGGTGGCCGACGACGTGACGTGGAACAAAGGCGCCCACTCGCTGGCTTTCGGCGGCGCCATACGCTTCATCACCGCCAACCGGCTCAATTTCGCCAACTCCTTCAGCCGCGGGTATGCCAATTCATCCTGGCTGCAGGGCACGGGGTCGAACCTGCTGGCGCCGGACGCCAAGAACAGCACGCTCTACACCCGTCTGATGACCGATATGCTCGGCATCGTTTCTCAGGGCGACGCGCACTACAATTACGACATCCAGGGCAGTGTGCTTCCCGAAGGCTCGGGCATCGCCCGCCAGTTTGTGGACCACGAATTCGAACTCTACCTGCAGGATACCTGGAAAGTATCTCGCGGGTTCACCGTGACGGCGGGCTTGCGCGCTTCGCTCAGTCCTCCACTCCGCGAAGGCAAGGGAATCCAGACCAGCACCAACATTCCGCTGAGCGATTGGTTCAACGAGCGCGGCGCGCTGGCGGCCAAGGGGCTGCCACAATCGCAAGCGCCCGACATAAACTTCGATCTTTCCAGCAAGCCCGGCGGCCGCGGGATGTACCCGTTCCAGCACGATTTCTCCCCGCGTCTGGGACTCGCCTGGTCGCCGCAAGGGCACGATGGCTTCCTTAGCAAACTCACCGGCGGCCCCGGCAAAACCTCCATCCGAGCGGGCGCGGGCATGTACTACGATGTGTTCGGCCAAAGCCTCATCCGCCTGGTGGATAACACCGCGCTGGGTTTCTCGTCGTTCATTCAGAACCCGGCCAACGCCAGCGCCCTCACGGCTCCGCGCTTCACAGGCTTCACTTCCCTGCCCTCGGGACTGCTCATCCCGGCGCCCAAGGGCGGCTTCCCGCAGACCGCGCCGGACATCTGGGCCATCGCCAGCAGCCTGGATGACAAGCTGGCCTCGCCTTACACCATCAACCTCAACTTCAGCATGGAACGCGAGCTCAAGGGCGGCCTCATGCTGCAGGCGGCCTACGTGGGCCGTCTCTCGCGTAAATCACTGATCGGTGACGATGTCGCCATCCCCACCAACCTGGTGGACCCGGCATCGGGCCAGAGCTACTTCCAGGCTGCCAGCCAGATGATGACTTTTGCCAACCAGGGCGTAGCCACTTCGAAGATCCCGAAAATGCCGTTCTTCGAAAACTTTTACCCCGGCTACGCGGGTGGCGGGTTGACGGCGTCGCAATCTATCTACAGCCAGTTCTACACTGTCGAGCCCGATGCTACGACCGTGCTGCTGGATATCGACGGGCCGGGCTGCGACCCCTGCGGCAAATACGGCCCCTTTCAACAGTGGAGCAAGCAGTACTCCTCTCTTGCCGTCTACCGTTCGCGCGGCACCGGCGCGTACCACTCGCTTCAGTTGAGCGCCCGCAAGCGCTTTAGCAGCGGCCTGCTGTTCGACTTCAACTATACCTATGGCCGGTCGATTGACATGTCTTCCACGCGCGAAACCGATGGCGTCACCAGCGGCCAGATCATCAACCCGTGGGACCCGCGCCAGATGCGCGCCGTTTCTGATTACGACACTACCCACATCTTCACCGCGTTCTTCGTCTACGAACTGCCCGTCGGCAAAGGCAAGCCGCTTTTGGGCGGCAGCAACAAGGCGCTCAACGCATTCGTGGGCGGGTGGCAGTTAAGCGGCATTTATCGCCAGACATCCGGCTTCCCGGTGGGCGTGGGCAACGGCGGCTTCTGGCCCACCAACTGGAACCTCTCGGGCTACGGAACGCAGTTAACGCCGCTCACCGCCGGTACGGTCCGCAACGCCACGGTGCCTAACGGCGGGCCGTATATGTTCGCCGATCCGGCCGCCGCCCTCAATGCCTTCGCCTTCACACTGCCCGGCCAAACCGGTTCGCGCAACACGCTGCGCGGCGACGGCATCTTCAATATAGATGCCAGCGTCAGCAAGCGTTTCGCGATGCCCTTCAATGAGAAGCACGCGCTGCAGATCCGTGCCGAGGTCTTCAACCTGACCAACACCTCCACCTTCGACGTCAATACCGTGTCACTGAACCTTGGCTCACCGACCACATTCGGCAAATATAGCAGCACGCTCAATACTCCACGCGTGATGCAATTCGGCGCGAAGTACATTTTCTAGCCCAGCTTTCCGGCGGCCGGGCTGGTCGAGCGACAGAGGAGCAGCGGAGGAGAAGACAGAGGTCCAGGCTCCGCTGCTCCAGCCGGCCGCAGTGGTTTCTCCCGCGAACCTGCAGGCGACAACGAAACCTGATGGGCGCGATAAAAAGAATTTGTGCATCTTCCGCACGAGAGTACAGGTTCATCTGCCATACTGGCGGTTGATGTCAATGGGTGGTGCAGTGCAAGTTACGCGGGCGCGAATCTCCATACGCGTCTTTCTGCGCCTCACCGCCATGGACGTCTGCTGCGGCCCTCCTCTCTCCCACCAATCGTGACCGTTCCCAGCCGGCCGCCTTGCCGTTGAGGTTCTCCTGCCTTTTCTGTAGAAGTGGAGGTCCGTGTTTGTGAGCCAATGGCCCATCCTTTGGGAAGAGACCGTGCAGCCCGCCGCCAGTTGGTCGCACGTGCTGAAGCGCGGCACCAGCCTGCGCATCACCGATGTGGACGGCGGCGCTAACGCGGGCGCGTTGTTCTATAACTTCGAGTGCCCCGCCGAACGCTACAACATGCCCGACACGCTCAAGGCGCAGCACATCGCGCGCCTCACCAAGGGTTTCGTCCTCTACTCCGACATGGGCCGCGTGTTGTGTTCCATCACCGAAGACACCGCCGGCTGGCACGATCCCATCGGCGGCTGTTCCAGCCGGGCGCTGGTACTGGCGAAATACGGCGAAGCCCGGTACCAGGAACACCGGAACGAATATTATTGCAACGGCCACGACAGCTTCCTGGTGGAACTCGGCAAGTGGGGCCTTGGCGCGCGCGACCTCACCGCCAACGTGAACTTCTTCAGCCGGCTGGATACGGCCGCGAATGGCGCTATCACGTTCCACGGCGGCAACCGGGAGCCCGGCTCCTACGTGGAACTGCGCGCCGAAATGAACGTGCTGACCATCCTGAACACGTGCCCGCACCCTCTGGACCCGAGCGAGAAGTACAACCCTAAGCCCGTTCACCTTTCGCTGCGGCGCGTCGAGGCGCCCGGCCCCGACGACCCGTGCCGCCTCTCGCGCCCTGAAAACGGCCGCGGTTTCACTTTGACGGAGCGCTATTTTCTATGAGCCTCGTTCCAAGCGCCCTTCTGCATAGCACCCTGGACGCCGGCCACGCCGCCTACCGGCACGTGATCCCTGCGGGAGAGCCGTGGATCCACGAGATCCGCGCCGGCGAGTACTTCCGCATTGTGGATCTACACGGAAATCAGGCCGTCGACACCTTGTTCTACAACGCGCACGACTACGCCGACCGCTACAGCGCGCAGGACACCATTCGCACCCAGGCCAATCTGTATCTGACCACCGGCACGCGGCTGATCTCGACGGGCGGCACGGTGCTGTTGACCATCGTGGCCGATACCTGTGGGCGTCATGACACCGTCGGCGGCGCCTGCTCCAACGAAAGCAACATGGTGCGCTATGCCATCGAGAAGCGCTACATGCACGCCTGCCGCAGCAGTTTTCTCAAGGCCGTGATGGAATGGGGCCATCGCGGGGGCCATCCGGGGGGACTCGAAATGGACAAGCGCGACATCGCCAGCAACATAAACTTCTTCATGAACGTCCCGGTGACGCCGGAAGGCAGGTTGACTTTCGAGGATGGCATTTCCGAACCCGGCAAGTACGTCGAAATGCGCGCGGAGACCGACGTACTGGCGCTCATCAGCAATTGCCCGCAGCTCAACAACCCCTGCAATGCCTACAACCCCACACCGGTCGAAGTGCTGATTTGGGATGCCGGTAGTCGCGACCCTCTGGGTCGCGAACCCTAATGTTTCGCAAAGTCCTGATCGCCAACCGTGGCGCCATAGCCTGCCGGATCATCCGCACGCTGCGGCGCATGGGCGTGCGGTCGGTGGCCGTATATTCCGAAGCCGATCGCCACTCCCTGCACGTGGAACAGGCCGATGAGGCGGTCGCCATCGGCCCGCCGCCCGCGTCGCAGAGCTATCTGAATATCGGAGCTGTGCTGGAAGCCGCACGCAGAACGGGCGCCGAGGCCATCCATCCCGGATACGGTTTCCTGAGCGAAAACGCCGCCTTCGCCGACGCCTGCGCCGCCTACGGAATCGCCTTCATCGGGCCCACTGCCCAGCAACTGCGCGAGTTCGGTCTGAAACACACCGCCCGGCGTTTGGCCGCGGATAACGGACTGCCCCTGCTGCCCGGAACCGGATTGCTGTCCGGCGTCCCAGAAGCACTGGCCGGGGCCGCCCGCATCGGCTATCCCGTGATGCTAAAGAGCGCCGCCGGGGGTGGTGGAATCGGCATGCGCCACTGCGGCTCAGCAGCGGAGTTATTGGAATCCTACGCCGCCGTCGGGCGCATCGGCGCCGCCAGTTTCGGGACCGCCGGGCTCTACCTCGAAAGATTCGTGGCTAACGCCCGCCACATCGAGGTCCAGATTTTCGGCGATGGCGCGGGTGGAGTCCTCGCCTTGGGTGAGCGCGATTGTTCCACGCAGCGGCGCCACCAGAAGGTCATCGAAGAGACTCCCGCGCCCGGCCTCTCCGCAGAGATCCGCACGCGCCTTCTGGATGACGCCCGGCGCCTCGGCGAAGCCGTTCTTTACCGGTCCGCGGGCACGGTGGAATTCATCTACGATGCCGGCAGCGGCGCATGCTACTTTCTGGAAGTCAACACCCGCCTGCAGGTGGAGCACGGAGTTACCGAAGAAGTCACCGGCGTGGACCTGGTGGAGTGGATGGTGCTGCTGGCTGCGGGCGAGATGCCCCACCTGGGTAGCGTGCGCATCACTCCTGGACCTGCAGCGCCTGCGGGCTGTGCAATCCAGGTCCGGATTTACGCCGAGGATCCGGGCCGCGATTTTCAACCGAGTGCCGGCCGCCTGACTTGCGTGCGGTGGCCGGAGAGTTGCCGCGTCGAAACCTGGGTCGAGTCCGGCACCGACGTCACGCCGTACTACGATCCCATGCTCGCCAAAATCATCGTGCGGGGGGCTGACCGCCGTTCCACACTCACCCGGCTGCGCACGGCACTGGCCACCTGCCGCATCGAAGGCATCGAGACCAATCTCGAATACCTCCGGCAGGTAACCGGCAGCGCCCAGTTCGCCGCCGGGGGCGTCACCACGTCCTTATTGCATGATTTCGACTATCGCCGGCGTGCGGTTGACGTCGTATCGCCCGGCACCCAGACAACGGTTCAAGACTACCCGGGCCGCCTGGGCTACTGGCACGTGGGCGTTCCGCCATCGGGGCCGATGGACCCGCTGGCTTTCCGGATTGCCAATCGCCTGTTGGGTAATCCGGCCGGGGCCGCAGGCCTGGAGATCACCCTCACCGGTCCTACGCTGCAATTTCGCTGCGATACCGCCATCGCCCTCACCGGCGCCGATTTCGGAGCGCGCCTCGATGGCGTACCCATCCCGCTCTGGACCGCCATTGAAGTCAAAGCCGGCGCGCTGCTGGAACTCGATACCGTTCGTGGCCCCGGCGCGCGCGGATATCTTGCCATCGCGGGCGGTTTCGACGCGCCGCAGTATCTGGGAAGCGCCAGCACCTTCATCCTGGGCCAATTCGGTGGCTTCACCGGCCGCGTCTTGCGGGCGGGCGACGTGCTCGGTATTGCCAGGCAACCGCTTGCTGACGCGCGCGGCTCCGATCCGAGCCACGACCGTCAGGGAGTGGTTCCCTACACCCACGAATGGGAAATCGCCGTGCTCTACGGGCCCCACGGCGCGCCCGATTTCTTCACGCCTGTGGACATCGAAACCTTCTTCTCCACTGCCTGGAAGGTCCACCACAATTCCGATCGCACCGGCGTGCGCCTGATCGGTCCGAAACCCCAGTGGGCTCGCAAAGATGGCGGCGAGGCCGGTCTGCACCCCTCCAACATTCACGACAACGCCTACGCCATAGGCACCGTCGATTTCACCGGCGATATGCCGGTGATCCTCGGCCCCGATGGCCCCAGCCTTGGCGGCTTCGTCTGCCCGGCCACCATTATTGAAGCCGAACTCTGGAAGATGGGACAGCTCAAGCCCGGCGATACCGTCCGTTTCCGCGCGGTCTCATTCGAACAGGCCGCCGCCATGCGCGACGCCATTGACGCCTACATTGAGTCTCTCGCCGGCGAACCTCCGCAACTACCCGTTCTTGCTCTCGACCGGGACGCCACGCGCGAGGAACCCATACTAAGCCAACGCCCCGGCATTGTCCGCCGCGCCGATGGCGACCGCTGCCTGCTGCTGGAGTACGGTCCCAACGTGCTCGACCTAAACCTGCGCTTCCGGGTCCACGCGTTGGAAAGCCAGTTGCGGGCGCTGGCACTTCCGGGCATCCTGGACATCACGCCCGGCGTGCGTTCGCTGCATATCCACTACGATGGACGTAAGCTGCGGCGCGCCGCGCTGCTGGACGCGCTCGACACCTGCGAAACGCGCATTCCCTATCTCGACGATTTGGTGGTCCCCTCGCGCGTGGTACATCTTCCGCTCTCCTGGGACGATCCGGCGACGCAGCTTGCCATCCGCAAATACATGCAGTCGGTGCGGCCGGACGCGCCGTGGTGCAGTAAAGATGATCGTCCCAGCAACATCGAATTCATCCGGCGCATTAACGGGCTGGCTTCCGCCGAGGAAGTGCACCGCATCGTGTTCGCCGCCAGCTATCTGGTGCTCGGGCTCGGCGATGTTTACCTGGGCGCACCCGTGGCCACGCCGACCGATCCGCGCCACCGACTGGTTACCACCAAATACAACCCGGCGCGCACATGGACCCCGGAGAACGCCGTCGGCATCGGTGGCGCCTACCTCTGCGTTTACGGGATGGAAGGGCCTGGTGGATACCAGTTTGTAGGCCGCACGGTCCAGATGTGGAACACCTACCGCACCACCCGCGAGTCCCAACCCGGCACGCCGTGGCTGCTGCGGTTCTTCGATCAGATCCGTTTCGAACCTGTCCCGGCCGCCGAACTGCTCAAGATTCGCGCAGGCTTCAAGTACGGTGAATATCCGTTGCGGATTGAGGAGCAGAACTTCAGCCTGCGGGATTACCACACGTTTCTGTCTTCCATTGAACGCGAATCCGCGGCGTTCAAGCGCACGCAGCAAGCCGCCTTCGAAGCCGAACGCGAACGCTGGGCAGTCGCCGGCGCCGATGAGTTCCGCGAACCGCCCGATCTGGATTTGGCCGCACCGGATGACGCCGTGCCCGAAGGCTGCCGGCCGGTTTGCTCGCCCGTCACCGCCAACGTGTGGAACGTCGCGGTGGAGGCGGGCCAGCGCGTGGAAGCCGGTCAGAGACTGATCGTTCTGGAAGCCATGAAAATGGAGATCGCTGTCGCCGCTCCGTTCGACGCAGTCATCGAAAGGCTCAACTGCGTGCCGGGCAACCTGGTTACCGCCGGTCAGAACCTGGTCACGCTGCGTCAGGAGGTGAGGGCGTGAAGTCGAAACTAGTTACACCTGCAGCTCCGAGCCTGGCGGCCCTGCGCTCGCGCTACGCCGCAGGGCAGGCCAAGCCCACGGATGTGATCGAGGCCATCTACGCGGCGCTGGCGGCCGAGCCGCTCAATCCGGTGTGGATCTCGCTGGTGCCGCGCGAAACCGCGTTGGCCCGCGCCGCTGCGTTGGAGCGCGATCCGCTGGCTGGGGCAAAGCCTCTCTACGGCGTTCCGTTCGCCATCAAAGACAATATCGACGTGGCGGGCATGCCCACCACCGCGGGTTGCCCGGCATACGGGTACCAGCCTCGGGTGAATGCAACGGTGGTGGAGTCGCTATTGGATGCCGGCGCCATCGCCATCGGCAAAACCAATCTGGATCAGTTTGCCACCGGCCTGGTGGGCACACGCTCGCCCTACGGCGCCTGCGCCAGCGTCTTCGACAGCCGCTACATTTCCGGCGGCTCCAGTTCCGGTTCGGCCGTGGCCGTCGCCAAAGGGCTCGTCAGCTTTTCGCTCGGCACCGACACCGCCGGCTCCGGACGCGTGCCCGCGGCCTTCAACGGGCTGATCGGCCTCAAGCCCACCCGCGGCGTGATAAGCACTTACGGTGTGGTGCCCGCGTGCCGCACGTTGGATTGCGTCTCCGTATTCGCCGGCACCGCCCATGACGCGCACACGGTGTGGCAAGCCGCGCGCGGCTTCGATCCGCTCGACCCGTATTCCCGCGTCCCTGCGCCAGGCCAGGATGCCGCGCCATGGCTCGGCGGCCCCTTCCGCTTCGGCGTGCCGGCGGCCACCCAACTGGATTTCTTCGGTGACGATGAAGCCCAGGGCTTGTACTGGAAGGCCGTGGCCGATATGGAGCGCTGGGGGGGCCGCAAAGTGGAAATCGATTTTTCCATCTTCCGCGCCGCGGCGGACCTGCTCTATTCCGGCCCGTGGGTGGCCGAGCGCCTGGCCGCCATCGCGCCGTTTCTGGAATCCCACGGCGATCGGATGGACCCCGTGGTGCGGAAAATCATTTCGGGAGGCCGCCACTACCAAGCCGTAGATGCGTGGAAAGCCGAGTATCGCCTGCGCGAGTTGCGCCGCGCTTCGGAAACCGAATGGGCCCGCATGGATACCCTGGTGCTGCCCACCGCAGGCACCATCTACACGCACGAAGCCGTAGCTGCCGACCCCGTGGGCCTGAACACCAAGCTGGGTTATTACACGAACTTCGTCAACCTGCTCGACCTGGCCGCCGTCGCCGTGCCGGCCGGCTTCGGCAGCACGCGCTTGCCCTTCGGCATTTCCTTGATCGGCCCCGCGTTCAGCGACGAAGCGCTGCTGGCGTTGGCAGACGCGTTCCACCGGTCGCAGGGTGAAGTGCCCGGCCCCAGCGTGGAGTTAGAAGTCGCGCCGCCGGGCTGCGTGTTGGTTGCCGTGGTGGGAGCCCACCTAACCGGGCAGCCTCTGAACTGGCAACTCACGGATCGCGGAGCTCGGCCGGTGCGCACGTGCCGCACAGCACGCGGGTATCGGCTCTATGCGCTGGATCAGAGCATGCCACCCAAACCAGGGCTGGTGCGGGAGGACGGATTCGCAGGTCCCGGAATTGAAGTGGAAGTGTGGGCTGTACCGGAAGACCGGTTTGGAGGCTTCGTCGCCGCCGTGCCGCCGCCGCTGGGTATCGGCAGCGCCGTCCTCGAAGACGGGCAGACTGTGAAGTGCTTTATCTGCGAACCGTACGCCCTGGCCGGCGCCGCGGAAATCACCCGTTTTGGCGGATGGCGAGCCTACCTGGCGAACACGCCCGTGCCGAGCCGCGACATTCAGAGCCGCGACATTCAGAGCCGCGACCGTTAGGGAGCGGCGCTTGCCATGTTAGAATTCAGAAAACCTTGACCGGCCACGTCGCCACCTGGTTTTATGACTCGAGGAAAGCGACGATGCTGCGCCGTATTACTCTATTCCTGCTGTTAGCCGGCTCCGCTCTGGCCCAAAAGCCAACCTTCACCGTTGGCTGGTCGATCTATGCGGGGTGGACGCCCTATCACTACATGAACAAGGCCGGCATTCTGCGCAAGTGGGCGGATAAGTACGGCATCGCCATTAAGGTGCAGCGCTTCGATTACGCGCCATCGCTCGATGCCTTTGTCGCCAAAAATATCGAAGCCTGCGCCATGACCAACATGGAGGCGCTGGACATGCCCGCCGCGTCCGGCGTGCCCACCACGGTCCTGCTCATCGGGGATTATTCGAACGGCAACGACGCGCTGCTGGTGCGCCATGGCCTGCAGATGAAGGACCTAGCCGGCAAGCAGTTGCTGCTGGTGCAGAAGACGGTTTCGGAGTACCTGTTCGACCGCGCCATGAGCATGGCCGGCATGCGCGATCAAATCAAGAAAGTGCGCCTGGTCAATACCTCGGACTCCGATATCGCCACCGCATTCCTTGGGGATACCGGCGCCGGCGCCGTGGTCACGTGGAAGCCGATGGTTTCGCAGATTCTCAAGCAGAAGGGCATCACGTCGTTGTTCAACTCCTCGCAGGTACCGGGCGAGATCATGGACCTGACCGTAGTCCGCACCGACGTGCTGGCCCGGCCCGACGGCGCCGGCCAGAAATTCGCCAAGGCGATCTCCGGCGCCTGGTACGAAGTGCTCAGCCAGATGTCGTCCGACAAAGTGCTCGCCGCCATTGCCGAAGGTTCGCAGGACACCCTGGAGTCGTACAAGGAACAACTCAGCACCACGAAAATGTTTTACACGCCGAAATCCGCCGTGGACTTCGGCTTGTCGCCGGAACTCAAGCAGAAGATGGCGCTGGTCCGGCAGTTCTGTTTCGACCACGGCCTGCTTGGCGCCAACACCAGGTCAGTCGACGATGTGGCCATCCGCTACCCCGATGGAGCGGTGCAGGGCAAGCCCGATCGGGTGCGGCTGGTCTGGAATCTCTCGTACATGCAGTTGGCCGCACAGGGGAAGCTGTAGCCTTATGTCTCTAGCCTTCCCACTCATCCACGCCAAACCCGGCCGCACTTGGGCGCTGCTGCTCTCCTGGATACTATTCGCCGCGGGGGTCTGCGCATACTTCTATGTGTCGGCAGCGCGCCACCGCGATAACCCCGAAGATCGTGTGATGCCCACCATTGCGCAGATGGCGCGCGCCATGTTCGATGCCGTCCTGCATCCCGCCGGGGACGAAGAACAGCAGCAGTCTCAAAACGCATCGCTGGGCCGCCGTTTCCTGAGCAGCATGCTCTGGAAAGATACCGTGGCCACTTCGCGCCGCTTCTTCTTCAGCATGCTGCTGCTCATCCCGGCGGTGATCCTGGGCTTGCACATGGGCCTGTTCCCCTATGTGGGCGTCTTCTTTTCCCGCTTCATCCTGTTCTTCGACAAGATCGTGGCGCTCTCGCTGCTGCCGATTCTCTTCATCGCTTTTGGGATCGACGAACTGGCCAAGGTGATGCTGATCGTCATCGGCGTCGCCCCTACCATCATTCTGGACACCGTCAACCTGGTCCGCGCCGTCCCCCCGGAACAGTGCGTAAAAGCATTCACCCTGGGCGCGGACGATTTCGACGTGGCCTACCGCGTGGTGCTGAAGCAAATCATGCCGCGTGTATTGAACAGCATCCGGCTCAACCTCAAATCCGTGATGCTGTTCCTGTTCGCCGGTGAAATGATCGCTTCCACCGATGGTCTGGCTTATCGAATCGCCCTCCTCCGCCGCCATATGGGAATGGACGTCATCATCCCGTACGTGCTGTGGGTGGCGTTGCTCCTGTTCCTGGTGGATCTCGGGATGCGCATGGCCAACCGCTGGCTGCACCCCTGGTTTCGTGAAGGGTTTCGGGAGGGGTTCCGGGAGGCTTGACCCATGCCGTTGATCGAGATCCGTAACGCGTGCGTGGCCTACGGCACTCCCCTTAGACCCGTGCTTGAAGGCATCGACCTGTGCATTGACGAGGGCGAGTTCGTCTGCGTCCTCGGCCAGACCGGCTGCGGCAAGTCCACGCTGCTGCGCCTGGTCCTTGGATCCGAAAAGCCGATGCGCGGCCAGGTGCTGGTTGATGGCCGCGTCCACGAGCAGCCCGACCGCAGTCGTGGCTACGTGCCGCAGAAGTATTCGCTGTTCCCCGACAAAACGGTGCTGGACAACATCACGTTCGGCCCCGAGGTCAGTGAGTTCAACCTCCTTGGCCGGCTGACGCCACGCTTCTACCGGCGCCGCCAGGAGTTCCGCCGCGAAGCCTTGGAATATTTGCGGCGCATCGGCCTGCAGGAGTCCGACGCCGGCAAGTACCCCGATCAACTCTCCGGCGGCATGCAGCAGCGCGTCGCCATCGCCCAGGCACTCATTACGCAGCCGCGAATTCTGCTGATGGACGAAGCCTTCAGCGCTCTCGATTCCACCACACGCCGCGGCATGCAGCACCTCCTCAGGCAACTCTGGCGCAACACGGGGGCTACCATCCTGTTCGTCACTCACAACGCGCAGGAAGCACTCTCGCTGGGCACCCGCCTGATTGTTCTGGCCAGGGAAAGCGCTGCGTCCGCGTCACGGATCGTACTGGATATGGCGGTCCCCGAGCCCGGCGGCCAACAGGACGTTCCCCAACTCGTCCGCCGTCTGGAACGCGCCGCTACTTTTTCTGCTGACCCGGCTGAGGCTCTCTCGGAACAATGGTGAAGTCGCGCAGGGCCAGTTTCACCGGCTTGGCCTGCATCTGCTCCAACCCCGCCAGCAACTCCAAAAGATGCGCGCGCCCGAGTTCCAGGCTGTGTTCCCGCGGTTGGTAAGTGGTGCCGGCCGGATAATCCACGAACGGCGTCGCCGACTGCTCGATATGGCATCCCAGGATGTGCGCTACCGGTTGGCCTTCGGTGAATTGCACCAGACGGCGGGTGCTGGCCAGATATGCCGGAAAGTCGCTGATGTAGAGCCGCCCGGGATAGAGGTTGTCGCCGGTTAAAAGGATTCCGGTCTGGCGATCGTAGTAGGCCACGGCCGCAGGTTGGTGGCCGGGCATCGGGATGACGTCGATCACACGCTCGCCCAGATCGATCGAGCCCGCCTGCTCCGGCCATCGGGCGATGCCAAAGGCCTTTTGCAGTGCAGGGACAGCAGCCGTTACCAAAGTGACGCCAGCCATACCATCGAAACCTTTATCGCCCGCAACGTGGTCTACGTGGCCGTGCGAATGCGCCACCACCAAAGGCACGGATTCGCGTTGATTGCGCCTGGCCCACCTGGCGACCAGTTTTTGGCTGAAAGCGGCGGCATCGCTCGCGCCCGCACCGGTGTCCACCAGAAGCGCCCGCTGCTTGCCGAAAATCAAATACAGAAACGGCTTCTCGTAATGGATGCAGCCGGATTGGCGAAGAACGTAGAAGGCAGGGTTGTATTCGTGAACCTGCCAATCCGGTAGTTCCAGGCAGTTCGGGCCGCCCGTCATCCAGGTGGCAGGAAAGACGCCGGGCTCCACCTGTGTCTGGGCACAATTCAGCGCCAGAGAGAAGAGGACCAGCGCCAGCAGCTTCATTTCGTCATGGTCTTAGGCTTAGGCCAGCAAGTCGTGCAAGACCGTTCCGGAGACATCCGTCAGGCGGAAGTCGCGACCGCTATAGCGATAAGTCAACTTAGTGTGGTCGATTCCGAACAAGTACAGTATGGTCGCGTGAATATCGTGAACGTGTACCTGGTTCTCGACCGCCTTGAAGCCGAAATCGTCGGTGGCGCCATAGATCGTACCACCCTTCACAGCCCCGCCTGCCAGCCACATCGTGAACCCGAACGGGTTGTGGTCGCGCCCGCGCTTCACCGCGCCACCCCCCGCGCCGCCACCCACTTCGCGCACCGGGGTACGGCCGAATTCGGAGCCGCAGACGACCAAGGTATCTTTCCACAAGCCCCTGGTTTTCAGATCCTTGATCACCGCCGCGAAAGCCTGGTCGGAATTCCTGGCATTGGTCTTGTGCGCGAAAATGTCGCCATGCGCGTCCCAGGGATCGCCCTTGGAGTAGTAAACCTGGGTCATGCGCACGCCCTTCTCCGCCAGTCGCGTGGCCATCAGGCAGCCGCGCGCCACGGGGCCAGGTCCGTATAGATCCAGCACCGCTTGCGATTCCTTGCGCACATCGAAAACGTCGGGCGCTTCGGTCTGCATGCGGTAAGCCGTCTCCATCGACTTAACCACCGCCTCCACCTGCTGATCTTCGCCCGCTTGCTCCTTCCTGATTTTCTCCAGCCTTTCCAGTAAGTCCATTTCACGCCGTTGTTCTACTAGGGAAAACTTCGGGTTATTGACATAACTGACCAGCTTCTTCGGGTCGAAAGTCCGCTCAATCGTCACCTTAACCGGCTTATTCTTATCTTTGTCGTCCTTACCCGTCGGCATCTCCTCAACCGGCATTTCTTCGGTCATGCCTTCGCCGTCGGGGTTATCGGCGGCACTCGCGATACGGTTCGAGATAAAAGTCCCCTGATGGATCGCGGGCAGGAATCCGTTGCTCCAAAGGGGCGGCCCCACCGTGGTGGGAACATCGGGGCACAGCACCACGTAGCCGGGCAGGTTCTGGTTCTCGGTGCCCAACCCGTACGTAAGCCAGGCGCCCAGGGAGGGACGCCCTTGTTGGTTAGCGCCGGTGTTCATCATCAGGCAGGATGGCTCGTGGTTGGGGATATCGGTGTAGACGGAGCGAACCCAGCAGATATCGTCGGCCACCTCACCGACATGGGGCCAGAGTTCGCTGACATCCATGCCGCACTGACCGTATTTCTTGAACTTGAACGGCGATTTCATCAACTCGCCGGTCCGCCGCTCGGTCTTAACGGTTCCGCCAGGCAGCGGCTGGCCATCATATTTTTCCAGCATCGGCTTGGGGTCGAAGCTGTCGACATGCGAGCAACCACCGTTCATGAACAGGAAGATCACGCGCTTCACGCGCTGCGGATAATCCAGTTTGGCCACTCCACCGGTGCCAACCAGCGTGCTTTCGGCGGCACTGAGCGACCGGCCCAGCATGCCGGCAAATGCCATCATGCCGAAACCGCCGCCCACTCGCCGAAGGGCTTCTCTGCGGGTTAGCGGATTGGACAACTTATGTGAGGACATGAAATTCCTTCTACCCGGTCAATTGATGAAGAAAAACTCACTGGCACTGAACAGCACCTTGGCGTACCGGCCCCAGGCGGTTGGTTCGTACTTTACTTCCACGGGCCGGGCGCCGCGCCCACCCCGGCCGCCCATGCCGCCCATCATGCCCACTCCCATGCCCGGTCCCACGCCTGCTCCAAGGGGTGCCGCGGCTCCGGGGGAAACTTCGCCGGCGCCGGCATCTTCACCGGCAGCAGCGGCCGCCGACGCCGTCTCCGGTTTGGCTGCGCCGTTCGTCTGCGCAGGCGTCCCGCTCATACCGTCACCGTGTCCACCCCGGCCGCCTTCGGGCGGTTTGTTCTTGTTTTCTTCGTACTCTTTCAGAGGCTCCTCGTGGAGGTAGGCGACGCCGAGCCGGATCTCGTCCGGGTTGGGATCGCGCCCGTACACTAACTGGTAGGCCTTGCGAATACGTGCACGGTTGTCGGGTTCGGCCGCAACTCGTCTGGCCAATTCTTCCGACTCCACTTGCATGAAATCGCTGTTCATCATGAACAGCCTCTGTAGCGGAACCGTCGTAGTAAAGCGCCTTTCCGCGCTGATGCTCGGGGTCGGAAAGTCGAAAAGCTGAAGGTACTCATCCAACTTGTACCGGCTCACACGCCCGTAAACCGTCCGCCGCGTCATGGCTGGCGTGAGATCTTCGCTTTGGCCGCCCAGTGAATGGTCGAGGTTGCCGGCCACCATCATCACCGAGTCGCGCAGTTGCTCCGCGTCCATGCGTTTGCGGTTGGCGCACCAGTAGAGCCGGTTGCCGGAATCTTTGGCGAAATTAGCGGCGTCGTTCTCCGTGCTGAGCTGGTAAACGGCGCTCAACATGATTTCGCGGTGCAGCTTCTTGATCGACATGCCATTCTTGACGAAGCCGCTGGCCAGGTATTCCAACAATTCCGGATTGGTGGGCCGTTCGCCGGTGAGCCCGAAATTGCTCGGCGTCTCGACAATGCCCGTGCCGAAATGCGACTTCCAGACACGGTTCACAATCACCCGCATGGCAATCGGCTGTTTCACTATATCCTCGGCCAGTTCCAGCCGTCCGCTGCCTTTGCTGAATGCCAAAGGATCGCCTTTGGCGAGCAGGCTGAGCGAGTGGCGCGGAACCGTTGGACCCAGGTTCTCCGGGTTGCCGCGGATGCTAAGAGGCAGGTCAACCGGTTTGTCGGAATCCTTGGCGCCATGCAGAAACGGATAGGCCGGTTCCAGTTTCTTGCGCGCTTCGGCGATATCGTTCTTAATGGATGTCATCTGCTGCTGTGCCAGCGTGCCGGTCCGGGTTTCCAGGGCCCAGCCGCGAAAGAGCAGCACGCCGGGCTTGCCGCCGCGGCTGCCGGCCGCCAGCATGGCCGTGGGGTCGTCAGAATCCAGCAGCTCGCGCTGGAAAACCTCGGTCCAGAAATTGCTTTCTGCCTCCGGCATGTTTTTCAGGCGCAGGCCGCAGCCCGGGCAGAAATCGTCATTGGTGATGAACTCGTTCGGCTTGTTGGCGCGCTTTTTCTTGGTGGTACCCTCCAGCGCCTTGGCGGCAATGATGTCGTTCTCTTCGGTGAGGTCGCGGCGGCCAAGCATCACCTTCACGACATTGGCCTGAAACTCGTCGGCCAGCTTTTTGACTTCGGTGGGGACGCTGGGCCCCGGACCGCCTCCGCGTCCGCCGCCGGAATTGCCACCCCCCAACCCGCCGCCACCATACCCGCCGTCGTCGCCCGGTCCGCCACGGCCAGCCGCCGCCGGATTCGCCGCGGCACGTTTCATCATGGCCTGCCAGTCCTCTTTGAACTTGTACTTGTCGGTGGACTTACCCATGTACCGGATCCAACGCTGCAACAGTTCGTAGTCGAGCTTGCGGGACTCCACCACGGTGTCGGCCTCGCGCTTCTGGGCCACCACTTGATACACGCCCTGAAGGTAATTCGACGTCTGGAATGCCAGCGACCCGGACAACTGGTTGCCCAAGTTGGTCTGGATTTCCTGCAGCACCTTCTGCTTCTTTTCAATTTCCTCTTCCGTCCTGGTGTACTGGTCGAGCACCGCCTTGGGAACCATCGGGTACTCGTGATAGGCCGTGTTCAGAAAGACCCCGGCCAGCGAGTAGTAGTCGGTAGTGGGAATCGGATCGTACTTGTGATCGTGGCAGCGCGCGCAGGCCACGGTCAGGCCAAGGAAGCCGCGCGTTACCACATCCACGCGGTCGTGCCGTTCGTCGGCGCGGGTCACTTCCACCGCGCCGTTGTCGTAATACCACGGGCCAAGCCCCAAAAATCCGGTGGCGGGCAGCGTCTTGTACCGCGTCTTTTCGTCCAGCAGATCCCCGGCGAGCTGCGCCCTCACAAACTGGTCGTATGGCAGATCGTCATTGAATGCCTGGATCACCCAGTCGCGGTACACATACGCGTTGGGATACGGGTGAAAGCCTCGCGGATCGGGGTTGAGGCTGCGATAATCGTCCTCGCCGTAGCGGGCCACATCCAGCCACACGCGGCCCCACCGCTCGCCGTAATGCGGCGACGCCAGAAACTTGTCCACCACCTTGGCGAAGGCGTCGTGCGAGTTATCCTTTTCGAATGCCGCAGTCTCTTCGGGAGTCGGCGGCAGGCCAGTCAAATCCAGCGAGGCTCGTCGAATCAGATCGTGTTTGCTGGCCGGAGGCGCGGGTTTCATGCCCTCATTTTCCAGGCGCGCCAGCACGAAGCGGTCGATATCGGTTTTCGCCCATTGCGCGTCTTTCACGTGCGGCGGCTTCGGCTCCGCCAGGGGCAGCAGGGACCAGAACTTTTTCCGCTCAGCCGGGATCACGTACTTATCGCCCGTGGTGGATTGACCGACGGTGGCGGCGGGCCACAGCGCTCCGGCCTTGACCCAAGCCGCCAGATCCTCGATTTCCGCATCCTTAAGTTTGCCGCCCATCGGCATCTTGAACTTCTCGTCGGTTTGCCGGATGGCCAGCACCAGCAGGCTCTTGTCCGGATCTCCAGCCACCACCGCCGGACCGCGGCTGCCGCCCTTCAACATAGCGTCGCGGCTGTCCAACCGCAGTCCACCCATGGCAGTGGCTGCGTGGCAGGAATAGCAACTATTGGCCAGCACGGGTCGGACCCTGGTCTCGAAGAAGGTTTCGAAGAAATCCGGCGAGGCGGCCGCGGTTTGAGCGTCAACCTGCAGCAGGTTGGGAAGAATCAGAACCAGGGCGGCCGTTACCACCAGCAGAAGATAAGAGCAACGCATGCTTCGTATCAATCCCCGTACCTCTCAAGCCGCATAGTCCGTAAGGGGCCTGCGGGCGGTGCTAGAACTGTTTCGGATGTTGGCTGCGAACGGGGAGTCATGCATCCATGGTCGCCGAAAAGGGCAGGATGGGCAGACACACAAAGCCCTCTAAAGCTTTGTGTCATTCTTTCATCTGGTTATGCCGGTTGTCAATGGGTGTCAATGGGTCTTCCCGAGGGTGGCGTGCCGTAATTTGACACGGCAAAACCCGGCGATTTACTGTGTGCCATGGCACTCAGGTTTTGGATTGTTTCCGCCGCTTTGCTTTCCTTAAGCACGGCGGCAGTGGGCCAGCAGTCAGGAAGGTCCCCCGAGAGCGCGCACATTGTGCAACCGGGTGCGCCCGGAAAGAGTTCTTCCGGTTAACGGTGCGGCAGCGTGGATTTGCTGGAAATAGTCAATACTGCGGGAAGGCGCCTCTCTCCAGCTTGCCAGGACTCGCCGTCTGCTGGCCCAATGGGCACCGCCCGGGCCTTTCAGAGATGCGCGTCTCAGAGTCTCCGCTGAGGGTGCGCGTTTGGTTAACGGCGCTGGTGTCCGCTTTACGAAATGGGCGCTGGGCCACGAGCGGTTTCAGGACACCGCCCAAGTCATCGTGGACGAATCGGCGATGCCGATGGGGCCTTCGGCTTTGGCGATCTCGATAGCGGCGATCCCCACGCTGCTGCCTCCGCGGGAGACCCGCAGGCGCGCACCAGCTCTTCGCGCCAACTAGCCGGGACGGAATCCAATCAACAAGTTGTCGATCGTACAGCGCTCTTGCGAGGCCGCCCGGAACGTGTGTCGCCACGCTGGGCACTGATACCGCGGGAACGGCCGCAACCGCTATTCACCTGAAAATCCGGGACAAAATTCGTTAACGCACAGCCAACCGTTAGTTTCCCCAGTCCCTTGTGGGAGTATACCGGTGGGCCGGAAGGGTCAGCCCGTTGTGTACTAGGGAGTGCGTTTAACGTTTCTAAGCCCAGGGAGCTACGGCTGCGTATGTTGACTTTACACGGTCTAGGAAGTCGAAGAGAATCCCTGATTGGAACATTGTTTGTGCTGGCAGTGGCAGCTAACTGCGCCGCCGCGCCCGGCACTTCCATTATTTCAGGTATGACAGCGACCGCCCCTGGCGGGTTTATCTCGACCGGGACCTCCCTATGGGTGACGGACGCCGTCGCGGGCTTCTGTCAAATTGTCGCTGGCGCTGGCGGTGCCTCCCAATTACAGAACTGCATCATACCGCCGACAGGCAGCGCTAACGCGCCCGCGCTGCTCGGTCAGCCGGCGTACGATCCCACTGGTTACGTATACCTGCCGGACTACAGCGCCTCCAGCAAGGGAATCTGGCGATATAATTTTGACGGTGTGGTGTTCAGACAGGCCACCGGCATCAACTTGGCTGCCGCCGCCGCAAAGCCCACGGCGATCGCCCTAGGCGCCGATGGCAATCTCTACGTAACGGAGGCAGTCGACGGCAGCATCCTCAGGATCACCAATCCTAGCGGCGCCACTCAAACGACAACCATTATTGGAAGTACCTCGATAAAAGCTCCGCCGCACGGCCTCGCCTTCGTTGGCGCCGATCTTTGGATCGCCGAGAAGAGCTCTGTGACCATCATCGCCCACCCGTCCGCCTGCACGAAGCCGGTCCCGTGCACTGCCACGGCGACCCAACCCGGAATCGTTTCGCCCTCGTCCATCGTCTTTGACGCCGCGAACAATCTGGTCTATGTAGGCGTGGCGGCCGGCGTTTACCGGATTAACCTGACTACCCCGGCGACCGATTTCTATACCGCCAACGCGTTCAAAAACGGCATCCCCGGCTTGTACTATGGTGTCACCGGCCTAGGGTTTGACAGCCTGGGAAACCTCTTGGTCATCGACGATGCGACCCTCGGACAGGTCAAGGGCGCCGCGACACTCTATCAGGTGGCGCCCGGATTGGCCCCGGATGGATCGGCGCCCCAACCCCAACCGGCCAATCTGCCTGCGCCCACAGTCGTTTCCACGGGCACCACCAATGCTGGCTGGCTGTACACCAGCGGATTAACCACCCCCAAGGGCGCTCTCTGGATGGGCAATCACCTGTGGGTTCTGGACCATGCACTCGGGTTCTGCAAGGTCGACCCCATCCTGCCTCCTCCCAGTTTGACGGCCTGCGCGGGGCTGACGGCCGCCACCGTTCCCGGCCAACCGGCTTTCGATAAGGTGAATAACCTGCTCTACATTCCAGATACGATCGCCACCGGTAACGGCATCCAGTTGCTCGCTTTCGATCCGGTGTTGGAAACGCTGGGCCTTCCCAAGGCGGTGGTGAAGGCCGCCTCCCTGCCCCCCGTCGCTGGCGCCGGCGCCACAGGTCCGACTGCCTTGGCATTTGGACCCGACGGCCAACTCTATATCGCGATGGGCGGAACCTCCAAGATCCTGAGGTTGACCGCTCCTTCCGCCGGAACTCACGTGATCAGCGTGATCGGCGCGATGAACGCTGCCGGCGCCGGGAACCTCGCGTTCTATAAGGGAGACTTATATGACGTCGAGACGGCCAGCGTCAGCATCATGCGCAATGCCACGCTCTGCCAGGGAGCCTGCACAGCGCACTCTCTCGTCGCCCCCCTGGTTACACCAGCTTCCGTGGCCTCGGACGGCAACTTCATATATATCGGCGATGCCAGGCAGGTCTGGAAATACGATCTCGCGGCCAACACACTCACAAACCTCGCCGACCTTGGAATCGCACCAACCTTTGTGACGTCGCCTTTTGCCGGCATTGGTGGGCTCGCCATCGACCCTCTGGGCCAAGTCTACGCTGCGGATCAGGGTCCTGTCTGGCAGATTTCGTTTATCAAGCCCACGATCTCATCGTTGTCGCCTGGCCAGATTCCGGCAACTTTCACCCAGACCGTGACCATCACGGGAACCAACTTTTCGCCTGGGGCGACCGTAACAGCCTGTCCGGCGATCACGCCAAGCGGCGTCACTTTCGTGAGCGCCACCCAGATCACGGTTACCTTCGCTGTCGGTATTGGCCCGCTGGGATCCTGCGGCATCTCGTTAATTACGGCCACGGGCAACAGTTTCGCTGTGAACTTAGCGATTGTCGCTACGCCTCCGGCGCTCACTGCCATCGCTCCAGCGTCTGGCTTCAGGGGCGGTTCGGCATCCAACAACGTATCCATGACGCTCACGGGCACCAGGCTGGGCGGCGCCACGGTGAGTGCGGGACCCGATATCACCGCGACCGTTACCAGCAGCACCGCTACCCAGATCGTTGCCAGCTTCGCGATCTCCGCCACGGCGGCGCTCGGGCCCGTCAACCTGACCGTAACCACGCCCAGCGGAACCAGCAACGCGCTGGCGTTCACCATCAACGCCCCGGCTCCGTTGCTCACCAGCATCGCCCCGGCGCAGGGCACGGCCGCCTCGTCGGCACCTGTGACCTTCGTGGGGACCGCCTTATTCGGGGGAACCCTGAATCTGCCCGCGGGCATTACGCTCACCGGCACGCCCGTCGTCACTCCGACTTCGATCACCGCCACCCTGGTCATCGCCTCAACCATTCCAGCCGGTCCGAAGAGCATTACGGTAACCACGCCGGGCGGCGCCACCAACTCGGTAACGTTCAATATTCTGCCCGTCCTGACCAGCATCGCTCCGACACCAGCCAAGGCCGGAACCGCTACTGCCGTCACGCTCACCGGCACCAGCCTGAATACGGTGATTTCGATCAATGCCGGCGCTAATATCACAGTCACGGGCGTGGTTGCGACCGTAAACCAAGTCACCGCGACCTTCACCACTCTCAACAGCGCTCCACTTGGGGCGCAGAGTATCACCTTGACAAACTCCGGCGGCACCAGCAACGCCGTGACTTTTACGATCACCGAGCCAACTCCAGTCCTTGCCGGCATCGCTCCGGTCACGGGCGCGAGAGGAGCATCCGTTCCGGTAACTCTGACGGGCTCGGGCCTGGTCGGGGCAACCTTGAATCTGCCCACCGGCATCGCGCTGTCCGGCCCACCAGCGGTCGCCTTTGGCCAGATCGCGGCAACCTTGGCGATCGCCGACAACGCGCCACTGGGAGCGCAGAGCATCACCGCGACAACGCCCGGCGGCACCAGCATCGCCGTCACCTTCACGGTCTTTGCGCCGGTTCCGGTGCTCACCAGCATCACCCCGGCAGTGGGCTCGGCCGCCTCGTCGGTACCCGTGACAATCGTGGGCACTGGCTTCATCGATGCAACACTGAATCTGCCCGCGGGCATTACGCTCGCCGGCGCGCCCGTCGTCACGGCGAGCTCGATCAGCGCTAACCTGGTCATCTCTCCTACCGCAACTGGAACGAACACAAGCACCATAGCGAGCATCGCGGTTCATACACCGGGAGGCACCAGCAGCCTCCTGAGCTTTACGATCGTACCGCGGGCGCTGCTAAGCATCGCCAAGACGCACATCGGGAGCTTCACGCAAGCGCAGGCCGGGGCGGCCTACACGGTGGCCGTGAGCAACGCCATCGCCTCTTCGCCGACCATCGGTCCCGTGACCGTGACCGAAACGGTGCCGTCCGGATTGACCCTGGTCTCGATGACCGGCATCGGTTGGACGTGCGCCGGCAACACCTGCACGCGGGCCGACGCGCTGGCCGGCGGTGCGACCTATTCGCCGATCGCTGTGACAGTGAACGTTTCGCCCACCGCGCTGTCGCCGCAGGTCAACGCCGTGAGCGTGTCCGGTGGCAACTCGCTCACCGCCAGCACGACCGATTCGACGGTGATTATCTTCCTGCCGCCCACGCTGGCAGTTGTCGCTCCCGCACTGGGCGTGATCGGGACCAGCGTACCGGTAACCGTCACCGGCACCAATTTGACGAGTTCGACCCTGATTACGCCGGTGGGCGTCACGGCCACGGGCGTGATCGTCACCGCCAACCTGATCGCCGCCACCTTGAACATCGCGCCGACCGCCGCGTTAGGAACCCAAAGCATAGCCATCAACACGCCGGGCGGCACCAGCAATGCGGTGACGTTTACCGTTCTGCCGCTGGTTCCCACGCTGGCCAGTATCGCTCCCCCATCGGGCGTGATCGGAACCAGCCAACCGGTAACCCTCACCGGCACCAGCCTGAACGGTTCCACCCTCAGTCTCAGCCCGGGTATCACGGCGACGAGTGTGGTAGTGACGAACACCCAGATCACCGCCACTCTCGTGGCCGCAGCCAACGCTCCGCTCGGGCCGGCCAGCATCACTCTTACCACGCCCGGCGGCACCAGCAACGCCTTAACGTTTACGCTCGTACAGACCGACACCACCACCCAAGGCACGTGGAAGCCGGGTTACGGGGCCGGTGGCCAGGCCATCCCCAACAACGTTACCAACTACCCGGCGTATGCCCAGGTCGCCTTCATCGGTCAGACTGGCTTTACGTGGAGCCCATCCACCGGCGACGTTCGCGCGCCGCAGAAAGGCGTAACGGCAGGCCGGATTGCATCCGCCTGGTACAGCTTTACGAGCTTTAACATCGATATCAATCTGACCGATGGCCTGACGCATCGGGTAGCGCTTTACTGCCTCGACTGGGATGGCGCCAACACCAGGGCGCAGAGAATCGACGTTCTGGATCCTGCTACTGGCCAAGTGCTGGCCACCACCGCGATGAGCGCCTTCTCCGCGGGCCAATACCTGGTGTGGAATCTCACCGGGCACGTCACCCTGCGGGTCACGAGAACGGCGGGAATTTCCGCCGTGGTGAGCGGATTGTTCTTTGATGGCGGCAACGTGCTGCTTCCGGCGCTGGCCGCTATCGCTCCCGCGGCGGGCGTGATCGGGACCACCGTGCCGGTCACCCTCAGCGGCACGAACCTGAGCGGGGCCAACCTGAATCTGGGCGCGGGTATCACCGCCACCGGTGTGGCGGCCACGCCCGGCCAGACTGCCGCTACCCTGGCCATCGCGGCCACTGCCCCGGTCGGACCGCAGACTATTTCGGTCACTACGCCGGGCGGCGACAGCGGCACCGTGACATTTACAGTTCTCCCGCTGGCTCCCACACTGGCCACCATCGCTCCCGCGCTGGGCGCGGCCGGGACCAGCGTAACGGTGGCCCTCACGGGCACCAATTTGACAGGGGCGACCCTGAGTCCGGGAGCGGGTATCAACGCCACCGGCGTGGTGGCCACGGCCACACAAATCACCGGCACCTTCACCATCGCGATCACCGCCCCGTTGGGACCGCAAAGCATTACCGTCACCACGGCGGGCGGCACGACCAATGTGACGTTTACCGTTTACCAACTGGTTCCCGTGCTAGCCGGCATCGCTCCCGCGACGGGTGTGGTCGGAACCACGGTGCCGGTGACCCTCAATGGCACGAACTTGAACGGGGCCGCCCTGAATCTGGGCGCGGGTATCACCGCGACCGGTTTGGTGGCCACCCCCGGCCAGATCACCGCTACTTTGGCGATAGCGGCCAACGCCCCGCTCGGACGGCAGACTCTTTCGGTCACTACGCCGGGCGGCACCAGCGGCACCGTGACGTTTACGGTCCTGCCGGCGCTTGTCCAGACCGATACCACCACCCAAGGTACGTGGAAGCCGATTTACGGGTCCGGTGGCCGGGCCATCCCCAACAACGTTACCAATTACCCGCTGTATGCCCAGGTCGCCTTCACCGGTCAGACAGCGTTTACGTGGAGCCCATCCACCACCGACGTTCGCGCCGCGCAGAAGGGCGTTACGGCAGGCCGGATTGCATCCGCCTGGTACAGCTTTACGAGCTTTAACATCGATATCAATCTGACCGATGGCCTGGCGCATCGGGTAGCGCTTTACTGCCTCGACTGGGATGGCGCCAACACCAGGGCGCAGAGAATCGATGTCCTGGATCCTGCCACTGGCCAAGTGCTGGCCACCACCGCGATGAGCGCCTTCTCCGCGGGCCAATACCTGGTGTGGAATCTCTCCGGGCACGTCACCCTTCGGGTCACCAGAACGGCGGGATTGACCGCCGTGGTGAGCGGACTGTTCTTTGATGGCGGGGACGGGCTGCTTCCGGCGCTGGCTGCTGTCGCTCCGGCGACGGGCGTGATCGGAACCACGGTGCCGGTGACCCTCACTGGCACGAACTTGAACGGGGCCAACCTGAATCTGGGCGCGGGTATCAGCGCCACCGGTGTGGCGGCCACGCCCGGGCAGATCACCGCTACCTTGGCCATCGCGGCCACCGCCCCGGTCGGACCGCAGACTATTTCGGTCACTACGCCGGGCGGCGACAGCGGCACCGTGACATTCACAGTTCTGCCGCTGGCTCCCGCGCTGGGCGCGACCGGCACCAGCGTGACCTACAAAGCTTATGGCGACTCCATCACGGTTAACGTCGGAGCTTCCATCCCGGCCAACGGCTACGCGGCGCTGATCGGCACGGCAAAGGGCGCGGCGATCACTAATCTGGCAGTTTCCGGCTCGCAGATCACGACACAGATCGACAACATTTACGCAACCGCAGTGGCCGACAATGCGCAGTCGTTTATCCTGACCGGCTTTAACGACATGCGAAATTACGGCGTATCGGCGGCCGGGCAGCAGACTTACACGGACACAGCGCGGGCCGCGCTGGCATGGCTCTCTATACCGGAGTCCGCTAAGATCAGGGGCCGGGCCGCGGGCGTCGCCTATACCGGCACATGGGCAAACACACCAGTCTACGGTATGGGTAAGGAAGCTACCGTCGCCGGCACAGCGACGGTTACCGTCACGGGATCAACCATTTATCTCGGCTACATCAAACAGGCTGGCACCGCGGGTTCATTTACAGTCTCGGTGGATGGCGGCCCGGCCGCCACCGTCAACGCGAACGCCGGTGTGACCGATGGCAGCGCGAGGGCCTATAGCGCCTCCGTCTACCGGGTGGCCGGGCTAGCTAATGTGGCGCATACCGTGCTGGTAACTTGGGTCAGCGGCACGGTGTACTTCGACTGGATCGCGGGCCTGCCAGTGACGTCTTCCGCGCCAATCAGCCCGGCAGTGTATGTCGGCAATTGTCTCAGGATGCCCACGGCCGGTTATGCGCTGGGCGGCGTGTACGCCAACGGCAGCGATACCGCCGTTGGGCAGTTCAACGCGCTGATTTCCTCCATCGTCCAGGAATTAGTGACCGACGGCCTCACCATCAAGCTGGTGGACGCATCGAGCGCGTACAACCCGGTGACCGACGCCGCCGTGGACAACATTCACCCGGCGGACCAGGGACACGCGAAGATCGCCAACGCTTTTTTGCTGGTGATGCCATGAGAGACGGAAAGCTTGATGACGCGCGAAATGTCCGACTTCCAATGCTATCGCGCGGAGGCCATTTGCCCGCCCCGAGATCGCTGAAGAGTTTCGTGGCGTCGGGCCCGTCGGCGGCAAAGAGCAGTACGGAAACGTCAGTCCCGATCGGCGTCTGGCGCTCTTCACGGAAATCCGCCAGCCGGTCCACAGACGATCCAAGCGGACGACGATGGTCAGCCGAATTGACGGCATGCCCAGATTGTAGCCACCATCAATGATCAGCACGAACTGGCGCCGCGGAATCGCCAAATTGCTGCCGGATGGTTACTCTACCCGGTCCTGGCCTCGGCTGCCGCCGTCGTCTGCCATTGCATGTTTCCAGGAGCATCGGCGCCGCCGCGCTTCAGAGGTTTCACGTGATCGACGACGTATCCCGGGCACGCCCCAGAGGTCTTGCCGGTGGCTGGGCAGGGATGGCTGGCCTGGAAAGCTCTCCTGGCCGCCGGGCTCCACGTGATTCTGCCGTTCCCGGTGCGCGTTCAGGTGCTGCATTTCTTCGCCGACGTTCTGGGGCGTGCCTCGGCCGACCGAGCAGTCGTCCAACCGGCGGATCGAGACGCATTCCGAGTTGTCGAGCGGGAACTGTTGCGGCTGGCGGAAGCCCAAGACGGGACCGCGGCAGCCAGGAGGCAGATCGCTAGGACTAGGTTACGGATCATTCCGTATCATCCCATCGGCGGCTTTTGCTTGGGCCAATAGCCTCACGGCGTTCTTCAATTCCGTAGCCCGACCGCTTCCGCCGTCGAACCACTGCGAACTCGCGCTCCTGGCATTCCCATTTCCAGACCCTGAATTCGGTTAAGAAGGTATCCACCTATACAGTATTCGAGATCCCAACCGTATCCGCAATAGCCAAAAGTACTGATGTGGAACAGCAAGAACTCCGAATGGCCAACCGCCGCCGGTGCAACTCCTGCATGAACTGTCCTCTCGGACGGTACTGCGAAAGGTCCTTTCGCAGGTAAGGAGGCAATCCAGGCCGAGCAGCAGGACGAACGGTGCAATGACTGACCAAGGGTACGCCATCTTGTCCTGGCGATCCAAAATGACAGCGGGACGCGTCCACGATCGGGAAGATCTGGAATCGGCAATCCCCCGAGCGGTGGTTTGTTCCCACGGCAATAGATCGACGCACGTCTGTCGCAGGTACCGGATCGCTATCTCTTTAATCCCACTGAAATCGGCAACGATGCGGGAAACGACCGCTTGTGCGCTCGAATCCCTGCGGCCCGCACCGAGCGCCGAGCAGAGTTGAATCGCGATGTCCAGCAGAACTTTGCGCTCCACCGGACCTTCGGACGCCAACTGCCGCAGTGTCCTGCCTTCCACGAACTCAGTGGCGCCATACCAGTAACAGCGCGCGGGCGCGCTGCAATCTGAGATGAGGGAGTGTGCGTCGTTGGGCTGTGTGAGCAACAGGGGTGGTTGCGTCCGCCGGCTATTTCAGTCGTACGGGGGTAGAATGATTAGCTGCATTTATCATGCGGAGGGGATCTGGGTGATGTACATTGATTTGAAACTCCTGCTGGTTACCGGGATGCTCATCCCGCCGTTGTCCGCGCAAGCGGTAACGCCCAGCGACGGTGGCGCTGACTGGCCCATGTACAACCATGATTTGGCGGGGACGCGCTTTTCGCCCTTGTCCCAGATCAATACCCACAATGTTGGCAAACTCGCTCCGGCGTGGTCGTATCGTCCGGCTGACAGCGGAGCACGGCCATCGGCTCAAGTGACGCCTCTCGTGGTCAATGGGCGAATGTATCTGACGGCCGGCAGTCGCGTGCTGGCGCTTGAACCGGAAACTGGGAGGGAACTCTGGAGATACCAGTCCCAGGGCGAAGCGCCTTCTTCACGTGGTGTTGCATTCTGGCCAGGCGATCGCCAGAATCCACCCAGAATCATCTTCACTGCGGGGCGGCGACTGGTAGCGCTGAACGCCAACACCGGGAAGGTGGATCCGGGTTTTGGCAAAGAAGGTGAAGTCGACATGGTGGTGGGCTATCGGGGCGTGCCTACCATCTCCGGGAATGTGGTCATGGTTGGCGCGGCGACGGGCGAATACGTGCCCACCGGTGTACCCGGCGATTCGCGAGCCTACGATGCTCGAACCGGCGCCAAACTGTGGGATTTCCATTCCGTGCCGCGGCCCGGCGAGAAGGGTCATGAGACCTGGGAGGGCGACAGTTGGAAGGATCGCTCCGGCACCAACATGTGGGGATTTCAAATGACCGTGGATGAGCGGAGCGGGACGGCCTACATGACTTTCGGAGAGCCTACCTCCAACTACTTTGGAGGTGATCGCAAGGGCGACAACCTGTTCGGCAATGCGGTAGTTGCTGTGGATGCCCAAACCGGCAAATACAAGTGGCACTTTCAAACGGTCCACCACGACATCTGGGACTTCGATCTTCCACCCGCCCCAGGACTCATCGATATCGTTCACGATGGCAAAAGAGTTCCGGCGCTGGCGTTGATCGGCAAGACGGCCCTCATGTATATTCTGGACCGCACCACGGGTAGACCAGTCTTTGGCGTGGAAGAGCGGCCCGTGCCTGCCAGCGAAGTCCCCGGCGAGCAAACGGCGCGAACGCAGCCCTTTCCGGTGAAGCCGGCGCCGCTGGCGCGCGTCGCGTTTCAACCGGACGATATCGTCACGGAGAATGACACCACGGCGGCGCACGCTAAGGCCTGCCGCGAACTCTACGCGCGAAGCGGTGGACTCTACAATGCCGGTTTGTTCACCCCATGGCTCTACCATCCCGAAGGCGCGCCGCCTCGCAGTACGATCGTCTTTCCGGGGGCCACCGGCGGCACCAACTGGGGCGGCACGGCGTCCGACCCCCGCTCCGGGTACGTCTATGCGTTCACGCAAAACGACGGATCGATCGGGTGGATGCAGAAGATGCCGGAAGGGTACAAGGATGCAATGACGCGCGAGCCTTCGGTAACCCCGTTCGACCGGGGCAGCGAGGCGGGCCCCGGCCCGTACCAACGCTTCGATGTGAGTATGAGTGGTCCGCGCTGGCCTTGCCAGAAGCCGCCATGGGGCCTTCTGACAGCCGTGAACGCGAACACGGGGGAGATCGCCTGGCAGGTAAATCTAGGCGTCACGGATGAACTGCCCGAAGCCAAGAGGAGAACGGGCCGGCTCGGGCTGGCGGGGCCGATTGTCACTGCGGGTGGGCTGGTGTTCATCGGGGCAACGGACGATGCGCGCTTTCGCGCCCTGGATGCCGGCAGCGGCCAGGAATTGTGGGAGGCCCGGCTTGAGTACACGGCCAATGCGATACCTATTACCTATCGGGGGAAGAACGGTAAGCAATACGTGGCGGTAATGGCTGGCGGCGCGCCAGCAGCGGGTACGACGGGGAATCACCAGGCTTTGCTTGTGTTCGCGCTGCCGTGAGGAAGGCAGAAGTCGGGGCCTCGGCCGGCCTCATGGCCTACGCGCCTACTTTTCCGATAACCCTACTTTCTGGCCCTTGCCGTCGCTTCTCCAGTTTGCTCGACTCCTTGTGAGCTGTGGCCATGCGGGAAGTTGCCTGCCGTTCGGGTCGCCCGTTTTCGCAAAGTTGACCCAATACGACGAGATCGTCTCGGCCAGCACACGGTCCTTCTCCGACGCGGACGCCAGCCGGGGCCAACTCAAATCCGGAATCGGACGAAGCGCGGCGAGATTGTTGAACACATACGGAACCTCCGCTGCGTGGTTTGCTTTCAAATCGCGCACGCCGGGCTCAAGGGGCGGCCCGTGCGAGAACAAATATCCAGTACGCTCGCTTTCCGATGGGAAAGTCGTTACCCGTTTACTTTCCAACCAGGTGCTCAACGTCCTTATTGTTTTCCTGGCAGATGTACTCCATCAGTTCCCCTTTTAACAGGACCGGGTGCGTCGTAAACTTCCAGGGTTTGGTGTACGCCTTGGGATCGTCCACCGTGTGCTCAATCTCCATGTGTCCCAGATCGATGCGGCGAAAACGCTCGATCACGTGGAGAGCGTCGGTCGTGGGCAGACCCGATTGATCGATCCAGGGGCGGCCGTTGAATCCGATGCTGTCGACCACCATCGTGTCGCCCTCCCAATGTCCGATGGAATCACCCAACCAGGAAGGGTCTGGGTCCTTCGCATGCGGACGGCCGTCCGTAAAGATCTGCCGCCAAACGTGCGCGCCGCCTTCATACACGATGATGACCAGACCGGGCGTTTGGACTATGCGAAACGGATAAGGCGTTGTGCTCATCCGCGGCACTCCGGGGGGCATGCAGCGGGCTTCCGGATCATCCTTCGACAGGCTGTCCTTGTGTTCGGTGTAAAGCTTCGCGGCCCACGGCTGGAAGGGAATTGCGATCCCCGTCGCAGGCAGATCCACGTTTTGCCGGAATGCGTTGGGCTCCCAGGGCCCCGACAGATCGGGTTTTCCATCCGGCGCCTTCGGAACGGCTCCGGCAGGCGGCCATCCCGCACGCTGCCTAGGCGTGCCCAGCCCGATATAGTCGTTGGTTTGCCCCATCAGAGCCGGCGAAACCAAGGAAATCCCCCAACCCGCCAGACAGGTTGAGAAGGCGATGCATCTGCCTTTACAAAAGATCCGATTCATCATCCACCCGTGCGGGAGATTCCTCGCAAACTCTGCCCGGTGGAATCTCTTGGGCCGTGGCTGCACTCAGCCCGTGCGATTGTAATCAGTTTAGATCCGGCCCGATACCGTGTCAATCCTGCCTGCCACGCCTGGCGGCAACGCGGCCAAGCGGCTCGATCTACCGGCTCCCGCCCGCAGTCAGGTTCGCCAGGATCTTCTGATATGGCTCGTCATAGGTGTTCAGGAGGTCTGCTCCCGGAAACTCACTCGGTTCTCCAAGGACCTGAGGTGGTCGGCTGCGATCCTGGAAGCGGGGCCATGCAGGAAGTTGCTTGCCGTTCGGGTCGCCTGTCTTCGCGAAGTTTACCCAATACGAAGAGATCATCTCCGCCAGCCCGCTATCTCTGTCGGACGCGGACGCCAGGTGCGGAGAACTCGCATCCGGAAATGGACGCAGAGCGGCAAGGTTGTGGAACACATACGGAATCTCAGTGGCATGTCCCGCCTTCGAATCCCTGGCGCCAGGCTCAACCGGCGGCTCGTGCGTGAACAGATACCAATACGCGCGTTTGCCAATCGAGGACTGGCGCTCGGCAAAGAGCCGCCCGGCCCACATTTCGGTGTTCCGGAAGGCCACGTTTCCGCCGAACGAAAGGTGTTCGTCCTTGTTGGAGCCCACGATGACGTCCACGGAATTCTGCCGCCCCTGAGCGAAGGTGATCGACTCATCCTCAGGCACCACCCAGCCGTCGATAATCATCCCTGACCCGCGCAAGGTCTTTAGGACGTCGTCACTCGAGCGAGAACGCAGTTCGGAGAGCGAAGGGAGCGGCCGAGGTTCTTCGGGAGGAGCGGTCTTTTGGGCTCCACGGCCGCCGCCGGCTGCGGCACGCTCGGCGTTTGCCAGCGGAACCATCGGTGCCATGGCGAGGCCCATCCATTGGCCGCTTTCGGCAATTCCGCGCTGGAACAGGCCCTTCGCAAGGGGCGATCCGACAAGCCCGCCCACCATTGCCGCGCCCGCGGATTCGCCGAAGATCGTCACGTTGCCGGGATCGCCGCCGAAGCGTGCGATGTTGCTTTGCACCCATTTCAGCACGGCGATCGTGTCCATGAGCGCTTGATTGCCCGACGCGTTTCGTCCCGATTCCTTTGTCAGTTCGGGGTGCGAGAAGAATCCAAACGGCCCGAGCCGGTAATTGAACGTAACCAGGACCACGCCCTTGCGCGCGAGCGCCTCTCCGTCGCTGTGCGGGCACGATCCTGCGCCTTCTGTGTAGGCGCCTCCATAAATCCAGACCATGACGGCTAGACGCGCGTTGGCGCGGCTTGCGGCCGTCCAGAGGTTTAGGTACAGACAGTCCTCGCTCATCCGGGGTGAATCCGGCAGATCCACCGCGGTGTTTACCGGGATGCGTTTGGGCGCGGACTGCTGCATGCAGACATTGCCGAACTTGTCGGCTTTGCGAACGCCGGACCAGGGTTCCGGCGGTTGCGGCTCTTTCCACCGCAGCGCACCGACTGGCGGCAAGGCAAACGGAATTCCTTTAAATGCGCGAACGCCCGATTTCAACCTGACGCCCGAGACCATTCCGCTGCCGGTCTTTACCGGATCGGAAATCCCCGCCAGGGCACTCGACGCGGCGAAGGCGGCGAGCGCCGCGCCGATGGCGAACTTCACTGGCGCGGCGTCGGCGGGGTCACGGCCTTACCGGAACGCTCTGCCCGCGAGACGCTGATCCAATCGCCCACCACACGGTTGTCTTCCTGGCACCCGTACTCGAGCAACTTGTAGTCAGGATCGACCTTCAGTGGGAAGCGCGCTGTCCACGAGTGGGTGAGCACCACAGGGTCTTCGGTCTTGATCTCGTAAATCAGAAATTGATCGTTGATGCGCGTGAACTTCTCGGTCAGTTTCAATTGCTCGCTCGTCGGAAAGCGGTTGCCGGGAGGCGAGGCGATCACGGCTGTATTGGTCTGCGACGAACCGGCTCGGAAGTTTGTGGTTTCAACTACCAGCGTATTCCGTTCCCAGTGTCCACGCGAGATGCCCATCCACTGTTTAATGTTAGGAGAAATGGGCGCGTTGTCATTTACGGGTACAATCCGCGCATCGTGGATCATCTCCAAAAAGATCACGACCTGTCCCGGAGATTGAACGATCTGTACTCCGTTGTTATAACGGAACGGAAACATCGACACCGGCAGTCCTCGCGTAATGCAGCGATCCCAAAGGTCAAAATCCAGGTGCGTATCGAAAACCAGCTTCTCGGCGGGAAGAGCCCAAGTGCTCTTCATCAGTGACGCCAGCCGCTTGCCTTCCGGCGTCATCTCGGGAAGCTTGCCGTCCGGCGGGTCGAAGATCAGTGAGGTCTGGCGCAGCGGAGTCATGGGATCCACAATGCCAGCGAGAAAGGCGCGTCCCGCCTCGCCCTGCTGTGCGGCCGCGGCGAACCGATCGGGCGCTTTGGCCGCATTCGCCTGCAGGGCTTTGAATTCCTCCTCGGTCAAAAACTCCTTGTGCGGATCGCAGGCCGCAACACGTTCCGGATCCGCACCAGGAAAGCGCTGGCGCGCATAGCACCGCTGCAACGGCGTGACTCCGGCAAAGTTCAGCGGCCAGATTCCCTGCAAATCCGGTTCGCCCCAAGGCGTTTTCGGATGCACCCACCCGGCCGGGGTACTGATGAAGAAGTTGGCCTCGCTCGGCGGTATGGCCGGTCGCGCCTGCCCCTCTGCGAGTGAACTGAACACGGCAACCGAAAGAACGCAGGTTACTGCGCGATTCCTGGCGTGCATGGAATGACTCCTCCCTTTTTTCAGCATTTCGGCGCACAAGCGGTGTCCACCGTCGTGCTGCGCCGCGCTGTGCGGTTGAAAACATTACTTCGTTATTTCTTCGTATCTGGGGGGCCTTCACCAGGGCCGGAGGAACCAAGGAATAGCTTCTTTCCGTCCGGGAATGTGACGTCCCTCCCATTTGCCCGGTTGGACCCGTCTTTGGCCTGATAGCCTTCGAAGATGACCTCGGTTCCCTTGGGAAGCGAATTTTTGGTAAAACCGCGGCGAACCAGCGCATTGGGCGAGCCGCCTTCGACCATCCACTGCGATATGGTCCCATCCGCGTTCCTCACATCGACGTAAATCCAGGAATGCGGATTGACAAAGTCAACCTTGACGACTATACCTCGTAGCTTTACCGGCCTGTTGACATCGAATTCTGCCGTGAAGGCATGGTGTGCCGGCAGTGGGAGTGCCGAGATCAGCACTCCGATTGCGGCGGCCATGAAACCAGGTTTTCTTGCCATTACCCCTCCTGTACAGTGCGCAATTGCGACGATTACATGCAAACCCAAGCCCAGAAGTGCTTCGCTAGTTGTTCGCTTACCGGTCCGGTTTCTTGTCGACATCGCCGTACACGAGTTCCTCCGCAAACTCGACGCACTTGAATTCGAGCAGGCGCGCATTCTTTTCCCGATGCCGGTACAAGGGGAACCCGATCTTCCATGGCCTGGTGAATACGGCGGGATCTTCGATGGTGGCCTCGTAATTCAGCGTATTCGTGTCCAATAAGGAGTAGCGTTCTACAACGTGCAGGGTGTCCGTCGCGAAGTTTCCAGCGCGGTCGAGCCAGGGCCTCCCATTAAATCCGGTCACATCGACAACAAAGGTGTCGCCTTCCCATTTGCCGTTGGAAGTGCCCATCCATGTGTCTAATTCCGCCTCGTGATGCTTGGACACAAATATTACGCGCGCGGCCGAATCGTATGCGTAACTGATGAGAACGTCGTTCGGCGACTGGACGATCTGGAATGGATAGGGCATGTACGTGGCACGAGGGACGCCGGGCATGTAGCACTTGACCTCCGGGTCAAGCTTGAGCCGGTTGGCGAAGTTTTCCTTCTTTCTAGCCAGTGCATCGGGCTTGTAGGGAATCGAACCCCCTTCGGTGACACCACTACCAGCCGGAATGGCTCCGATCGCGCCTAACTGGACCACGGGTCCGGATTGGGCCGAATGATCCTCGATGTCCCAATAGGCCGTGGTCATCGCCTGCCATAAACCATTAAGGTTCGGTTTTCCATCTGGCATCCGCGGAATGCCCGAAGCCCTGCCTTGTCTGGCGGTGTTTTGCGCCAAGGCCGGGAGAGCCAGTATCAACGGAAGCATTGCGGTCAGAAATCTGATATGCCTGAGCACCACAAGACTCTATCAAATCTGTCGGCGTTTGGGGAGGGGCGGTCTCACGTGTTCGCTGGAGTTTCTGCCTTGGTGGCGTCGCGGTTGGCCTCGCGATTCGGCTTGGTTAAGACAATGGTGTATACCCATCTCCCTTCCAACATTCTGCTGACCCTGGTACCCCTGATGCCGAACCTTCCCTGGCGGTCCTCGTACTTCTGCTGCGCTTCAGTATCGGTCAGATGGATGTACCGACCAGGCGGTCGTTCACCATGGCCATCGTTCGCGCGGAAGAGCGATCTGCCGCCGCGGGCATAACGGGAGTGGCCCGAACCACAGGCGCCGCCCTAGCTCCGGTGTTTGCCGGACTTCTGTTTGCCAGGCCCTGGCTGATCAACTTGCCATTTTTCATCGCCGGGGCGCTGCAGATCACCTACGACCTGCTGCATTACAGAGCCTTCGTGCGCCTCCAACCGCCGGAAGAAGGAGTAGGTTTTTAGAGTCGCCGGACCATCCCTCATTTCTGCCTTTGGAAGACGCGGATCTCGGCTGGCTCTCTTCCGCGCTTGGGCACTCCGAGGCAGAACAGGTTCAACGCAACGGAGATTGCGGAGGTTCGTGCTCCGGCGGCGGTGGGAATCCGTCGTAGGGATCGATAGTGGTCCGCATCGCGCTGCTCGATTACATCGATCGAGCAGCGCCCGACGAAACACGACGCGCTTCCGTGCAGGGTCGTAAAACATATTCGCACATCGCCTCTCCGGCAGTTCGGCAGTGACGGCCAGAGTCAAGCGCCACCAGAGTCAGAGGCACGTGCCTCGGCAGGCACTCAGAGTTCGACGCTCATACCTGTGTTCTGTCGTGCTGCTGGCCGACGCTCTGACTCCCGCGCGTCGCACTTATTAGGCGAGACGCAGATCGTTAACCTGACTCTTCCTCCGCTTGGTAAAGAAGTGTGTCGGTCAGGCGGCGCATCTACGCCAGATAGAACAGTCTGGTGGTACGTTAACTAACTCTTTATAAAGTTTTTATTTGACGGAGCCTCTTTACTAAAGTACTATAACGAGGCGGTTACTTATATGTCTAAAGGAGACACTCGATATGGCCTTATTATATAAGGTATTAACCCGAAGAGTACCTTGCATCCTATCCTTGGCGGCTTGCATCTTCATCGGAACTGCCTTCGGGCAAAACCGTCAGTTCATTCTCAAGAACAACTGCACAGAAACCGTTTGGGTGGCTGGGGCTGGTAAACCTATACCCGTTTTCAACGGCTCCGCCGGCGGATTTGACCTCCTGCCAGGCGCAACTGTCAGTACTTCGGTCCCTGTACCTTGGGTCGGCGGACGCTTCTGGGGCCGGCGAGCATGTGTATTCGATAGTACCGGACATGGATCGTGCGCGACCGGGGACTGCGGTGGGCTGCTCCAGTGCCAACATGCCGGGGCGGGAACTACGAGTTTGGCCGAATTTACTCTGACGGGTTCGTCCACGGGCAGCGACAACTACGACATCAGCCTGGTGGACGCCTTCGATTTTCCGCTTTCCGTGCAGCTCAATGACCCGCAGCCATCACACGGAATCAATGCAGCCTGCCAGGTTGATCTGCGTACCTCCTGCCCGGCGGCGCAACAGATCCTCGATAAATCGGGTAATGTGGTCGGATGCAACAGCCTCTGCGGCAAATACGGAACTCCGAACTACTGCTGCGCCGGCCCCTATGCTTCTCCACAAGCATGCAATAACGTGCATTGGGATACGAATTACCGCGGATCGGTTCTCAAACAATCCTGTCCTTCAGTTTATGGCTACGCGTTCGACGATGCCTCCAGCGACTTCAATATCACGCCGCCGCCCGCACAAGGCTATACGATCACATTCTGCCCGGCCAATACTGTACCGAACGCCGATCCTCAGGCCGTCCCGGCGTTTACCATCACCTCGCAGGAGCAGACTCAAACGGTGCCCCCGGGAAGCTCTGTCGCATATCATCTCAACGTAACTGCCAGCGCAGGATTTTCGGGAACTGTGAATCTATCCGCGGCTCATCTTCCGGGGACTTGCACATGGACTACCACCGGCAAGGTATCCTGCAGCGGGTCCGGGTCGTCGGCTTCGTTCGACCATTCGCAGGTTGTTCTAACTCCGGACGCAACGGTCCCGGTAACGCTCACAGTCAAAACCAGCAACAACCCTGGGCCCATGCTGGGCGCCGGAAACATTGAAGTAATCGGCCAAAGCGGTGCGTTGGAAAATGTATGGGAGGGTTCGCTCACCGTCGCCGACGCCGCAGCTCCGGACTATGGGCTCGATGTGAGCCCGGCGTCTCCGCAAACCATCTCACCGGGCGCGACGGCCGTGTATCAAGTTACCATCACTCCGCTCAGTGGCTTCAGCGGCGCAGTCTCCCTGGCTGCCTACGGGCTGCCTGCTGGAACCGGAAGCTTTGGGCCGCAGCAACTTACATTCACCGGTTCAGGCGGAGCCCAGACGAGCACGTTTACGCTGGCGACGGCTGCATCCGCATCCAAGCGGGTGTACTATCCCCTCATTACCTCATTCAGCGCTAACCGGCTGCACGATTTCCAAACTTCACTGAATCTATCCTCCACGGTCAACAATCCGGATTTTATTCCCTCCGCAACTCCCACATCGTCCACGGTTATTGCTGGAAATGCCGCCCGGTTCACGATTCAGGTAACCCCTGAGAACGGCTTTACCGGCGCTGTTAATCTGCAGACTACGAACCTTCCGGCAGGTATTGCTTCTTCATTTTCTCCCGCGTCGATCACGGCGCCGGCAACTTCGATCATGACGCTCTCCACCGCGTCATCCGTGGCGCCGGCAACCTACACCATTCCGGTAACCGCTACATCCGGCGGGTTGAGCCATACATTCAACATATCTCTGGATGTACAATCCGCAGGAGCGCAGCTCACCGATCTCGATATCGGCAATCCGTCGACGCCGGGTAGCCTCGCCGTCAGCAACGGCACTTATACCGTAAGCGGCAGCGGCGCCGATATCTGGGCCGCTTCCGATCAATTCAACTACGCCTACCAGACGGCTGGCGGGGATTTGACCATTAGTGCCCGCCTGGTCTCCGAGACCAATACAGACGTATGGGCCAAGGCCGGTGTCATGGTCCGCGCCACCACCGCGGCTAATTCGGCCTTTGCAGGCGTATTTGCGACACCAGGCAACGGTGTGGCCATGATTGTCCGCACGGCGGCGGGCGTTGCCGCAGTGGATCTCGGCAAGAAACCGGGACTCACTCCGGTATGGGTGAAGCTACAAAGGTCCGCCAGCACGTTTACGGGCTATATGTCGACCGACGGGGTTTCCTGGACCCTCATCGCCACGCGGGATATCGGTATGACCGCAGGCGTCACGGCCGGGCTTGCCGTGACCTCGAAACGGGAATTCAGTCTCAATACCTCGGTATTTGACCACGTGTCGATTCAATAACCCTCCACGGACAACACCTTGAGATACATATCGAACCCTTACTCACTCTTACGTTTTTTCTTACTGTTTCAGACGGCACACATCACAATTGGACAGGTGAACATCACCACCTGGCAAGCCGATCTGCAACACACGGGAGCCAATCTTAGCGAGACCGTCCTTACTCCAGCGAACGTAGGGTCGCCGGGGAACTTTGGACTACTCTTTACCCAGGCTTTGGATGGTCAAACCTATGGGCAGCCTCTCTATGTGAGTTCGACAGCCCTGGGAATATTTGCCGACGGCTCCAGTCACAATGTCGTCTACGTTGCAACAGAGCATTGCAGTGTCTACGCCTTCGACGCGGACAGTAATTCCACCGCACAGAGCAGCGTCCCCCTCTGGCATGTTTCGCTGCTCCCCGCGGGCACAATACCCGTTCCGCAGAGTGATGTCGGATCGGGCGATATTCAGGGCGAGCTGGGCATCACAACCACTCCAGTCATCAACTTATCCAACGCCACCCTGTACGTCGTTTCCAAAGTGAAGACACAGGCCAACTCGACGTACCAACAATACCTTTATGCGTTGGACTTGAAAACGGGCGCGCCAAAATTTGGCAGCCCGGTCTTGATCGCCCCGACCTTTGCGGGAAGCGCGTCGGATGGAACCGGAGGCGTCATTCCGTTTAACGCCCTTCGCGAGCACCTTCGCGGCGCCATGGCCCTCTACAATGGCGTTGTTTACCTCACGTACGCTTCGCACAGCGACACCCAGCCCTTTCATGGGGAGCTCTTGGGCTACGATGCCAGTACGCTTGCGCTGGTCAAGACCTTCATCACTACGCCGAACGGCGCAGAGGGAGGATTCTGGGCCGCCGGGGCCGGACCTGCCGTCGATAGTCAAGGCAACATGTTTCTACCAGTGGCAAATGGCCCTTTCGATCAATCGCCCTCCAATTTCACAAAAGGCACTGACTGGGGTGAAAGTGTACTCAAGCTGCCGACCAATACCACCGGGCCGATTTCTGTTGCATTCTCGAATACGCTCAACTGGTTCACCCCGAACAATTGGGATTTTCTGAATCATGGCGATTTGGACCTGGGATCTTCCGGCCTCCTCCTTTTACCAGATCAGACGGGCGGCAATCATCCTCACATCATGGTCGGCGGTGGCAAGGGGGCTGTGCTGTACGTACTTGACCGCGACAATCTCGGCGGGCTTGCCACGCCGGACAATGCTGTCCAGGAAATTCCGGAGGCGAATGGGCGCTGGCTTTTCGTAACCCCGGCCTACTTCAACGGCAATATCTACTATTCGGCATCCGGCGGCCCGTTGGAGCAGCGCGCGGTCGGGTTCGATGCCACTACCGCAAATTACCTCTCGACTGCGCCGATAACATCGACCAAGGTATACAACGGCAAGGGTTCCGGAGTCTTCATCTCGGCGAGCGGCACTAACAACGGCATCGTCTGGATTCTCAACGGCAACGGCGTGGACGCCTACGACGCCCGAAATGTCTCAGGCAATCCGATTTATACGGGTCACTCGACGGTTCCGGCTGGCAACATCGGCACGCAGAACACAAAGTTCAGTTTGCCCATGGTGGCGAATGGCAAGGTGTACTTTACCGCTTTCAATACGGCGACAAACGCAGGCTACCTCTTTGTCTCGGGCCTGCTTGGCGCGCCAAGCGGATCCCCCGCCGCGCCCAGTAATCTCCAGGCCTCGGGAGCCACTGCCAACTCGACCCTCTTGACGTGGACAGACAACTCCAACAACGAATCGGGCTTTAACATCAGCCGTGCAACCTCGGCTGGCGGTCCTTTCAGTCAGGTTGGGTCCGTAGGCGCAAATATTACAAAATTCATTGACACTGGTTTGAGTCCGCAGACCACGTACTACTATCAAGTTGTTGCCGTCAATGCCAGTGGCAGCTCCAACGCGAGCAACGTGGCAGCCGCAACCACTTTCCCGGTCTTCACGCAGACCGGCTTGGTTGCTTATTGGAGCTTGGATGGTCTCGGGCCGAACAACTCGGTTGCCGATGTCACGAACAACGGACACACCGGGACAGCAAATGGCGAAGCTGTGTTTACCCAGGGCGGCTTCATTAATGGCGCCTTTACCCTTCACGGCACGACGGTGGTTTCGAATATTTCCGTGCCAAGTTCGCCATCCATGCAGTTTGCCGCGAGTCAGAGTTTTACCCTCTCGGCTTGGACGAATCCCGCCAATGTCAACGGCACAGAGCAACCAATCATCGCAAAATCCGCCACTCAGGGCAACCAATACGGCATTTATATTAACTCAGCCAACAACTGGGTCTTTCGCGGCGCCAGCGGCGACTTAGTCGGGCTGCCAGCCCCTCAGGGGGTGTGGACGCATGTGGCAGCCGTGCAGGATGGTGTTGCCGGCACGCGCAGTCTTTATGTGAATGGCGCCCTGGTGGCAACCGGTGTAGCACAGGCTGCCGACGGCGCCGGCGACCTGGTGATGGGACAAACCGCCGCTGGCGGTGGAAGCCTTGGGTACCAGGGCATCCTCGATGAGGTTCGTCTCTATGACAGTGCACTGCCGCCGGGTAGCATCACCGGCCTGCTCGGGCCGCCAGTCCTGGAGGCGGTGTCGAATCAAACTCACGGGACTGCGGGCACGTTCGGGCTCGTCGTGTCCCCATCGGCGGCGCGGGTGATTGAGCCAAGAAAAGGGGCAGTTACTGGAACCTATAGCGTGGCGCTGCACTTTGCAGCCGCCGTGTCCTCCGGTATTACCGCCACCCTCTCGCAACAAAATGGCGCCTCCGCGGTCGGCAGCCTGAGTTCGGTGAGCCCGGATCCCTCGGGAACTACGGTTACCGTGGGTCTAACCGGCGTGGCGAATCTCCAGCCTCTCAATCTTCATCTGGCTGGCATCGTGCCGGGCAATGGGACCGCCGACATTCCTCTCAACATTCTGTGGGGAGATGTCAACGGGGATGGTGTCGTCAACAGTCTCGACGTTACCATTGTTCAAAACAGCTTCACGCAAGCTCTCAATCAAAGTAATGCCTTCTACGATGTGAACGTTGACGGAGTGGTGAACAGCACAGACGCTGCTTTAGTCAGCGGCGAGATTGGCACGACGTTGGGATCGCAAACCGACACCAACCTGGCTCTATTTCAGCCGGCCACTGCTTCGTCCGCCACACAACCCAATGTAGCGGCGCGCGCGTTCGACAATAATGCCACCAGTCGCTGGGAGAGCGTACAGGGGCCAACGGCTGACCCGTCATGGCTGGAGGTCGATCTGGGTTCGTCTGCCGCCATCCATCAAATCGTAATTAATTGGGAAAATGCCGCGGGGGCGACTTACCAGATTCAGGTTAGCAATGACAACACAACCTGGACCCCGATCGTAGACGTCACGGGTAATACTAGCGGCGGAGTCAAGACCTATTCGAATTTGAGCGCCACCGGCCGTTACGTGCGAATGTACGGTACCACGCGAACCACAATTTACGGATACTCGATTTGGGAGTTCCAGGTGTTCGGCATTCCCGTCTCCAATGGCGGCGGTGGTGTCCCATCCATCACGAGTCCACTTACAGCCACCGGGACAGTGGGGGCCGCGTTCAGCTACCAGATCGCGGCTACGCAAAGCCCTACCAGCTACGGCGCCGCCGGGCTGCCGGCAGGGTTGAGTCTGAACGCCGCCAGCGGAGCGATCACAGGCACACCAACCGCCGCCGGCACGAGCACTGTGACGATTACCGCAACCAACGCCACTGGTACCGGCTCTGCCAGTCTCGCGTTTACTATCAATCCCGCTCCTGCTGTGCCTGCTGCACCAACAAATCTCACTGGGGCCGCCGGAAATGGGCAGGTGAGCCTGAACTGGAATGCGAGCGCGGGGGCAGTCTCGTACAACATCTATCGCGGCCCGTCCGCGGGAGGAGAAGCCACCGCTCCGTTGGCGACGAATCTAACTACGACAACCTTCACCGATACTTCTGCCGCCAACGGTGTTGCCTATTTCTATAAGGTAGCTGCCGTCAACAGCGCCGGTGTATCCGGCCTGTCGAATGAATCCTCCGCAATTCCGGCTGCCGGTTCGCAGGTTGCGGTTTATCAGATCGATTCGGGGAGTACGGCCGGCGTCGCGCCTTTTACCGCCGACAAGTTCTTTACCAACGGAGGCGCTAAGACATCCACCGCGCCCGTCAAAACATCGGGAATTAGTAATGCCGCGCCGATGCAGATCTATCAGACTTACCGCTTGGGCGGAGGGTTTACTTACACGATCCCGGGCTTAACGGCGGGTGGCGGCTATATTGTGCGGCTGCACTTTGCCGAAAACTACTGGACGGCGGCCGGAAAGCGGCTGTTCAATGTCGCCATCAATGGTGCAACCGCACTGGCCAACTTTGACATCTTTGCGGCCGCCGGTGGTTCGAACATTGCGGTGGTGAAAGACCTTCCCGCAACGGCCAACGCAAATGGGGCGATTGTAATTGTGTTCAGCGCGGGGGCAGCCGATCTGCCGAAGGTCAATGGAATTGAAATTCTATCCAAATGAGATCATCCACTATTAAGGCCCCGTTGAAAAAGGGCCTGGGTAACGTAGTGGCCGTTATGGGATTGCTTGTATTCCCATGCGCGCTGACCGCGGAAGACTCGCGATCCGTCATCGAATCCAGGGAATCCAACCAGGCTCGCCTGGATTTCCTCCATGCGTTGAATCTCGCCCAGGAAGGAAGCAAACCGGAGGCTCTTCGAGTCCTCGCCGAGAGTCTTCGGCTCAGGCCTCAAGGAAACCCTGCCTCGGCCCTTGCATTTGAACTGCTCACGGAACTTCGAACGAACAGCCGGTTGCTGCTGAGGGGGCATAGGGATGCAGTTCTCTACGCAGCCTATAACTCCGATGGCTCCAAGATCGTCACGGCATCGGCGGACCACACTGCGCGCATATGGGATGCGCGTACCGGCAGGCAACTCACCCCTCCACTGCAGCACGACGACGACGTTCTCATGGCGGAATTCAGCCCGAATGGTGCGTTTGTGGTTACGGCTTCGGAGGACCATACCGCCCGAGTCTGGGATGTTCATACCGGCGGCGCTGTCGGCGTTCCCATGCAGGCAACCAATGCCATACGTTACGTGAAATTCAGCCCGGACGGCCGCTTGATCGCTACCGGAGCGGATGACGGTCAGGCCCGGCTGTGGGATGCCGGAACACGACTGCCGGCCTCGCCGCCAATCCGCTACCGCGGCGCCGTCTTTTCGATCAATTTCTGTCCTGACGGCTCGCGCGTCGTAACCGGGACCGCCGACGGCGTGGCTGACATTCTGGATCTCCAAGCGAACCGGCTCCTGCCGAATCCCCTGAAGCACGAAAACAACATCTTCACGGCGGTTTTCAGTCCCGATGGCCGATCGATCCTGACGGCTTCGGCGGATCGCACGGCCAGGGTTTGGGACGCGAAGACCGGGCAGCCGCGCGTCCTCCCGCTTCGCCACGGGCATTGGATCACTTCCGCCGCATTTAACCACGACGCTTCGCGTATCGTCACCGCATCCTGGGACCACACAGCACGCATTTGGGATGCTCAAACGGGCCAACCGGTCACGCCCGCACTGCAGCACGCCGAAGCCGTTGTCGCAGCCGTTTTCAGCCCCGATGGCAGGCTCGTCGCAACTGCTTCACGGGACCACACGGCGCGGATCTGGGACGCTAATAGCGGCGAACCGCTCAGTCTGCCATGGCGGACCGGTGCTGAGGTGACAACGGCTGTCTTTAGTCCGAGCGGAGCCTCGCTCCTGGTCGCGTCCAAAGACCCTTCGATTCAAATCTTCGACATGCCCTCGCCGGAGCCGCCGCCGGTCTGGCTCGCCGATTTGGCGGAGTTCGCCGCTACCCAAACAAGATACGATCAATCGCACTCTCCGGATCTCGCCAAGATCAGGCTCCTGCACGCACAACTCCTGGCATCCATGGCCAAAGGCCCCTGGGAGGCGTTTGGCCGGTGGTATTTTGCCGAGAGCGATCTCCGTGCGATTTCTCCGTGGAGCACGCTCAGCTTGGAGAAATACGTCGAGTCGTTGATCGCGCTGGGTGATAAAGATTCGCTCGATTACGCAAGCTCGCTCGCGCAGGACCATCCAGCTTGGATGACGAAGATCGTACAGCTTCGAACCAGGCATGAACAGCAGCACATCAATTAAATTGACTAAATAAAAGGAGACTCACATGAAAAAGACATACTTAATTATACTTACTTTGTTATCATTAGACGCCGGCTCCACGATGGCTCAAACTTGTCCTGCGGGTCCGCCGCCTTCACGCGGTAACGGTATGGTTGCCGGAGTTGCCGTTCCAGGCGGAACCCAGTATTACTTCACCGACGCGCTGCTTGCGGGGTTCGATTGTTTCGAGCAGTTGAGCGCCTGGTTCCCCTCCTACATTCACTCCACGAACTCGATCAATCCAGCCCATGAAGTGGTGGATATGGCGTACGCGCAGCAGGGTACGGCGACGTTCTTTGATGTCGTAGCGCCGGCGGCCGGCAATTACACGCTAACTTTTCGTTATGCCTTTGCCTCCGGTCTCTTTCCGGGGGTTACAGACCGGCCAGAGGGAATCATGGTGAACGGTGTTGTGATCACTAACGATCTACACTTCCCAATCACTGGAAATTTTGAGACCTTTGAAAACTCGAGCCTCTTGGTTCCTCTGAATGCTGGTAAAAACACGGTTCAGATGTTCAACATCGCGAGCGCCAGTCTTTCCCGAGTCGATACGATGACCGTAACGGCTGCCGGGAGCAACTCTTGTACCGGCGTGCCCAGCGCGCCCGGCGGGCTCAATGCGCTGGCCGTTTCCACCGGCCAGATCAACCTCAACTGGACCGGCAGTACCGCGCCTTCGGGCTGCACGGTTGGATCCTACAGCGTGTTTCGCAGTACGACACCTGGATTTACAACCTCGGGCGCCAACCAGATCGCGAGCGGGCTGACCACTACGGCCTACGATGATGCAAGCCTGTCATGTGCCACAACCTATTACTACCTGGTGGAAGCTCTCGACTTTGCCGGCGCATCCGCGCCCTCCAGTCAGGCGAGCGCGGCCACCAGCGCGTGCCCCGTTACGAGCAGCGTGCTGATCAACTGCGGCGGTCCGGCGGTCAACCCATTCATCGCCGATACGGACTTTGCCGGCGGCAGCACCATCGATCACGCCAACACCATAAACCTGGGTAGCGTTGCAAACCCGGCTCCCGCGGCGGTGTATCAGAGCGCGCGCGTTGGCAGTTTCACCTATACGCTAACCGGTTTCAATCCCGGTTCGAGTCACACGGTGCGGCTACACTTTGCCGAAACCTACTTCAGCACAGCCGGTTCCCGCACGTTCAACGTGAGCATCAATGGCACGCGCGTGCTTACCGACTTCGATATTGTTGCGGCCGCCGGCGGCAGGAACGCGGCGATCATCGAGCAGTTCACCCAGCCGGCAAGTGCCACTGGCGACTATGTAATTGCCTTCACATCGGTAGTCAACCAATCCTTAGTAAGTGGGATCGAGATCCAGTAGGCCGAAGGCGTGTTCTTTTCGGAGTGAAACGAGCAAGCAGTATTATCCACGCCGAAGGCGTGCGGGGTTGGTCTTCTCTCATCCGCGCCAATGGCGCGAATGGCCTACCGATCGCGGGCGATCTTTTCGAGCTTGCGGCGTATGTACTGGAAGTAATCCGGGCCGACGCGCATTTCGAGAACTTCCTCGATCACCGGCATGAAATAAGCCAGCGAACGAATCGTGCCCAACGGCGGGGCATCGGCGGGGCGCATCAGGCGGCGGGCCGTTTACGTCCCGGCGCACCGCGCTGCCCGCCTGGACCCGCTTTTGGCGTTGCGATACGAGTAGCGGGGCGAACGCCGCTGCAGCAAACATCTGAAGACCCGAATTGGTCAGGCGCTGCGGAAGCGCCGCTCGCTGATTCGGAAGCCCATCGACGGCGGCGCACAAGCAGCAACCGCTTCGCGTTATAAGGACGCCATGTCTCTGAACGGTAATACCGCGAGCCGCGGAAAGGACTCCGTTCATTGTGGGTGGGTTTCCGACGTCCGCCTGTTAAGCGGATACCTCGACGTAATCGACAGAGAAACGGGGCTCAGGGACGGCTTCACCGTGAGCTTTGAGACCTTCAATGTGAAATTCGATAGCTTCCACGATAAGTTCGCGTACTTCCGGTTCACTGTCCCCGACGACAGCACATCCTGGTATATCCGGAGAATATGCACCATAGCTGGTCGGTCCTTGCTCGATGATGATGGGGTATCGTTTGGCGCTTATTTCAAACCTGCCTGTTTCCGTATAACGTTTAGGGTTCCTGCCGGAACCTCCTTATTGCCTGTGCCCGCGACGCACCGTACCGGGCTTCGTCGAGTGAATGAATTGCACATGACTGACCTTCTGACGATCTTTGATCCGTCCCGGCGCAAGAGGTCTAGCACCTCGCGATATTTCATCGGCATGGTTTGTTCCATTCTCTCTTTAAATTGGTGGTATGGGCCCCGGGCTGGACTTGGCGGCGTCTACCGTACTGGCTTGCCGCAGATGGGTTAGAAGCTGCTTCTTGTGCACCGGTGCGACGACCTTGACCGACTTGATCTCCACGATCACCAGGTCCTAAGCGATCAGGTCCGCCCGGAATCCCACTGCAATGTGGACGCCATGCTACACCAGCCGTGATACGCCAGCCATATACCAGAGGAACCGGCTACCGACGCGCGTCGTGAGCAGGCCGCGCGGCGTTCCAGTTCGGACGCCAGGACCAATTCATAGACCGACTCCAGCCGGCCCGGCCCCAGAGTGGTATGGACTCCCTAAGCCACATCCACAATCTGTTTCGCCAGTGGATTCCCGGTCACGTTGACTTCGACTATCCCTCTTCTTTTGCGGCTTTGCGACTTTGCGTGAAATCCTGTTCTCTTCTTCCCGCTTAACTCTTCCCTCTTAGGTTCTTCTTGCCCGACCAAGTCGAGCGCCAGGGTCTCCGACATCAGGGTCTACGACAGCAGGATCTCCGACCCCGATGCCTACGGCGACCGCCTGCGCGGATGCCTGCACCACTACACGGCGTGGGCCAGGGCAGCCTGATCTTTTAGCGCTTCGGACTTGTCCGTGGACTCCCAGGTAAACGTATCTTCGGTGCGGCCGAAGTGGCCGAAGGCGGCGGTCTTGCGGTAGATCGGGCGGCGCAGTTTCAGCGTGTCGATGATGGCGCGCGGCGTGAGTTGGAAATTGCTGCGAACCAGTTCGCCCAGGCGGGAATCGGGAACTGTGCCGGTGCCGAAGGTATCCACGCGCACCGAAACCGGTTCGGCCACGCCTATGGCGTAGGCAAGCTGCACTTCGCAGCGCGTCGCCAGACCGGCGGCCACAATGTTCTTGGCGATGTAGCGGGCCATGTAGCAGGCCGAGCGATCCACCTTCGACGGGTCCTTGCCCGAGAAAGCGCCGCCGCCGTGACGGCCCATGCCGCCGTAGGTATCGACGATGATCTTGCGGCCGGTAAGGCCGGTGTCGCCGTGCGGCCCGCCGACCACGAAGCGGCCGGTGGGGTTGATATGGTACTTGGTCTGCGAATCCACCATGTCCGCGGGAACCACGGCGTCGATGATGTGTTTCCTCACCTGGCACCGGAGATCTTCGGTAGAAATCTCGGGGCTGTGCTGGGTGGAGATCACCACTGCTTCGATGCGCTTGGGCACGTTGCCCACGTACTCCACGGAAACCTGGCTCTTGCCATCGGGACGGAGGAAGCTCAGCAAGCCCTGGCGGCGGGCGTCGGAAAGGCGGCGCACCAGCTTGTGGGCCATCATGATGGGGAGCGGCATGAGCTCGGGAGTCTCGTCGCAGGCGTAGCCGAACATAAGGCCCTGGTCGCCGGCGCCGCCGGTATCCACGCCCATGGCGATATCGGGCGATTGCGACTGGATCAGGTTGTGCACGCCGCAGGTGTTGCTGTCGAACCCGTAGGTGGCGTCGTTATAGCCCACTTGCTCGATGGTGCGGCGCGCGATGCGCGGAACATCCACGTAGGTGTGAGTGGTGATTTCACCGGCCACTATGCAGGTGCCGGTGGTGACCAGAACCTCACAGGCCACGCGGCCCAAGGGGTCATCCGCCAGAACGGCGTCCAATACGGCGTCCGAAATCTGATCCGCGATCTTATCGGGGTGCCCTTCGGTAACGGATTCCGAAGTAAAAATATATCGTTCGTTCTGTGCCAAAAAGTGCCTCCTGCGGTACTGTCGTTCAATCTAACACGGGCTCTGTGGGGCAGATTGTCAATCTGCGGCGGATTGTTAATCCGCCTGCGCGATGCGGCAGCGAGCCAATCGGCGGATTGCCCAATCCGCCGGTTGCCAACCCTGCCACCCACACATCTTAATACCGGTAGTGGTCGGGCTTGTACGGGCCGTCCACCGAAACCCCAAGGTACTCGGCCTGCTTGGGTGTAAGGGTGCTGAGCTTGACGCCGATCTTTTCCAGGTGCAGCCGCGCCACCTCTTCGTCCAGTTTCTTGGGCAGAGTGTAAACGCCCACCTTATAAGTGTCCTTGTTCGTCCAGAGATCGAGTTGGGCCAGCGTCTGGTTGGCGAAGCTGTTGCTCATCACGAAGCTGGGGTGGCCGGTGGCGCAGCCCAGGTTGACCAGGCGGCCTTCGGCCAACACGAAAATGCTGTTGCCGTTGGGGAAGGAGTACATATCCACCTGCGGCTTGATGTTGGTGCGGATGGCTCCCGACGCGTTCAGCCGGTCCATCTGGATTTCGTTGTCGAAGTGGCCGATATTGCATACGATGGCCTGGTCCTTCATCTTCTGCATATGTTCCAGCGTGATGATATCGCAGTTGCCGGTGCAACTGACGTAAATATCGCCGCGGCCCAGAGTGTCTTCGATGGTCGTTACTTCGAAGCCTTCCATGGCGGCCTGCAGGGCGTTGATGGGGTCGATTTCCGTGACGATCACGCGCGCGCCCATGCCGCGCAGGGAGTGCGACGAGCCCTTGCCGACGTCGCCGTAGCCGAGGATGACCGCTACCTTCCCGGCCACCATCACGTCGGTGGCGCGCTTGATGCCATCGGCCAGCGATTCGCGGCAGCCGTAGAGATTGTCGAACTTGGATTTGGTGACGGAATCGTTGACGTTGATGGCGGGCACCAGCAGCTTGCCGGCTTCCTGCATCTTGTAGAGGCGATGCACGCCGGTGGTGGTTTCCTCGGAGACGCCGCGCCATTCCTTCACGATGCCGTGCCAATGCCGCGGGTTGCCGGCATAGACCTTCTTGAGCAGGTCCTTGATCACGCCCTCCTCATGGCTGCCCGAACCCGTGTTGACCCAGTCGCTGCCCTGTTCCAGTTCATAGCCTTTGTGGATCAGCAGGGTGACATCGCCGCCGTCATCCACCACCAGTTGCGGCCCGGTGCCGCCGGGATGGCTGAGGGCCTGGTAGGTGCACCACCAGTAGTCTTCGAGCGACTCGCCCTTCCAGGCGAAGACGGGCACGCCGGCGGCGGCAATGGCGGCCGCGGCATGGTCCTGGGTGGAGAAGATGTTGCAGCTTGCCCAGCGCACCTCAGCGCCCAGATCCACCAGGGTTTCGATCAGGACCGCGGTCTGAATCGTCATGTGCAGCGAACCCGTGATGCGCACGCCAGCCAGCGGTTTGGCCACGGCATGTTTGCGTCGGATGGCCATCAGGCCCGGCATTTCGAATTCGGCGATGGAGATTTCCTTGCGTCCCCAATCGGCCAGCGACAGGTCGGCGACCTTGAACTCGGCGGCGATCGGATTCAGCGTTGCTGTGCCCATACGTTTTTACCTCGTATCAATAAATCTTGATGTGTTGATACTATACTATTTCAGGGTATGGCGTCAATTCTAAAATCGCTGCGTCTGGCAGCCGATCCGAACCGCCTGCGCGTCCTGCTGCTGCTGGAACAGGAGGAGCTGTCGGTGGCGGAACTGCAGGAGATTCTTTCCAAGGGTCAGAGCCAGATCTCGACGCACCTGGCGCAGCTCAAGCAGGCCGGGCTAGTAGACGACCGGCGCATGGGGAAGAACGCCTTCTACAGTTTGAAGGCGCCGGCCGAGTTGATGCAGTTGTTCCGCCAGGCGGCGCACGAGATCCCCGAAGCCGCGGAAGACCAGGAAGCGCTGCGGCTCGCCCTGCGCAAACGGCGCGACAAAATGCGGCGCTACTTCGACGAACTGGCCGGACGCCTGGGCAGGCAATACGTGCCGGGCCGCAGTTGGAAGGGCATCGCCGAGGCGCTATTGAAGCTGATGCCGCCGATGGTGATCGCCGACCTGGGCGCCGGCGAAGGGACCATTTCGCAATTGATGGCGCAGCGGGCCAGCAAAGTGATCGCCATCGACAACTCGGAAAAAATGGTGGAGTTCGGCGCGGACCTGGCGCGAACCCACGGCATCGCCAACCTGGAATACCGGCTGGGCGATCTGGAAGACGTACCCATCCGCACCGGAACCGTGGACCTGGCCTTCTTGAGCCAGGCGCTGCATCATGCCGTGCACCCGGAGAAGGCCATTGGCGAGGCGTGGCGGATTTTGAAAAAGGGCGGGCGGATCGCCATTCTGGACCTGAGCCGGCACCATTTTGAAGAAGCGCGCGAGATGTACGCCGACCTGTGGCTGGGCTTCACGGAACTGGAGATCGAGCGCTACCTCAAGGGCGCCGGGTTCAAGAACGTGGAGACCGCGGTGGTGCACAAGGAGCAGGAGGCGCCGTACTTTGAGACGGTGCTGGCGACGGCGGAGAAGTGAGGGCCGCTGCCATGTGATAGATTCGCTGTGCGGCGCATCTTCCTAGCGGGACCCTCGCCAAGCCACTGATGTTTTCTTCGCGCGTGCGCTGCTCACGGAACTCGGCCTGCGTGGCATCCGGGCTACCGCCCAGGCTTCATTTACAGTTACCTACAAAGGCCACTCCGTCGGAGAATACTTTGCCGATATCCTCGTCGAAGATGTGCTGGTGGTCGAGCTGAAATGTGTCGAGCGCCTGGCTAACGAACACACCGCCCAATGTCTCAACTATTTGCGAGCCTCCAAGCCGGACTCCTTGTCTACTCGTCAATTTCCAGAAGCCCAAAGTCGAAAGGAAGCGTATCGTCCTCGGATTTCCGCCCACGGCTGACAATATTGAGCCGCGGATGTGTCTTCCACGAAGCTGGCGTACCCTGATTCACTTTGCGTGGGTAGGTTGACCGCTAGCGTCCGAACCCCGCTCTTCCGCGCCATCGGCGCACTCGCGGTGACGCTGGCACCTACGCTTCCGCCTCATCTATTCCTTCATCAGCGATGGATCGGCGCGCGTCTGACGCGTACCCTTGTTGACGGGCCTGTGGGCCTCTCCGCCGGTGCCCGAGTCTCTCAAGCTTGCGAAGGTTCCGCTAGCAAGCAACGTGGGAGCGGAAACGGCATATCGCGGTTCCGTGAATCTGATATCATCTGCCTGATGAAACGCCGGAAGACTTCTGAACGTATCGCCCAACGCGCCTGGTGCCCCCTCGCCGGGTTGTCGCTCTTCGCCTGCAGTGTGACGCTGCTGGCACAAGGTAATCCGGAGTGGCATCGTCCGGTTCCCGCATTCAAGATCGCCGGAGACCTGTATTACGTAGGCACGGCCGATCTCGCCGTCTACCTGGTGCGCACGCCACAGGGCAACATTTTGATCAATTCGGATTTCGAGCAGGACGTGCCGCTGATCCGCCACAGCATCGAAAGCCTCGGCTTCAAGTACAAGGATACGAAGATCGTCCTCATCAGCCACGCCCACGGCGATCATGATGCCGCCACCGGCGTGATCAAGAAGGAGACGGACGCGAAACTGATGGTGATGGATGCGGATGTTCCCGAAGAGGAAAGCACAGCCCGCGGACGCCCGGGCGCCCACGTCGATCGTGTTTTGCACGATGGCGATACGGTCGAACTCGGAGACGCCAGGCTGACGGCGCGGCTGACGCCCGGCCATACCAAAGGCTGCACTACCTGGACCATGCAGGTTCGGGAGGGTGGGCGGACATTGAACGCGGTGGTGATCGGCAGCCCCAACGTGAACCCCGGATACATTCTGGTGGGAAACAAGAACTACCCGCAGATCGCTCAGGATTACGTCAAGACGTTCGCGGTGCTCAAGAGCCTGCCTTGCGACCTCTTTCTGGGCGCCCATGGAGCCTATTTTGGGCTCCAGGCCAAGTACGAAAAGTTGAAGGCCGGCGGGTCGAATCCTTTCATCGATCCGGACGGCTACAAGACATACGTTGCCGAGCGCGAAGCCACGTTCCAGAAGGAATGGCAACGCCAACAGCAAAACCCCGGCTCTCCTGCACGTTAGGCCGAGTCAAACAATAGCTGGACAATTTGCGTCTAGCGTAAGGGGAATCGGCTTGGAGCGTGGGACTCAAGAAAACAAGATTTCACGGTAGAAGCTGCTTCTTGTGCACCGGCGCCGCCACCTCGACCGATTTGATCCCACGATCACCAGGTCCTCAACGATCAGGTCCGCCCGAAATCCCACTTCAATGGGGACGCCGTCGTACACCATGGGAACCGGTTGCTGACGCGTCGCGAGCAGCGCCAACAGGGCCCGGCCCAGAGTGGTATGGACTCGATGAGCTGCATCCACAAACTGTTTCGCCAGTGGATTCCCGGTCACGTTGCCTTCGATTATCCTTCTTCCTTTGCGGCTTCTTTGCGCCTTCGCGGCTTGGCGTGAAATCCTGTTTTTCTTGTGCGCTTGACTCAAATGTCCAACTTATCATCTAACTTCCCCTTAGCGAAGATGGGTCACAGACGCACGATCCTGGCAGTCGACTTCAACGTTTGTACACTTTCTTTGAGAAGTAGGGCGTCCCGCGGGCACTGTATGATGTCTTGGAGCCACATTCTGTTGTGCGGCCCCCACCGGAAGCATCCTGCGAACCGGAACGATCGTGCCGGAAAAGGCGCATCCGGTCGCTGAGAAGAATGGAGTTAGCCGGCGCCCACCGGAACGATGGTTCCGGATTCATCGACGTGCTCACATGGGCGCGTCGAGGAGTTCCCGAACCGTTCGCGTCAGCACCCGCCCGGCGCAAAGGGCGCTGCGGAAGAGCGGTGGCCGGTCCAAGCGAGCCGTGCAAGTCCAGAAGATTCTCGTACGCCCCTTCCATACCCTATCTATTCATTTCTATTCATGCTACAAGATACTCAGCAGGCTGCTATTGCTGAAAGGAGAAACATCATGCAATATCGCAGTTCACGTGGCGTGTGGTTAGGGATGGGTTCCATCCTGTTGAGTATGCTGCCGGCCTGGGCCGACACAGCAGCCGGGAGGGAAGCCTTCAAGAATAAGGATTACGGAAGGGCCTTCAAGGAATGGAAAGCGGCGGCGGATGCCGGGCAGGCGGAGGCGCAATTCGATTTGGGTGTTCTCTACGCCCAGGGGCTCGGAGTCCGGCGGGATATGACGGAAGCGGCGCGCTGGTACCGGCAGGCCGCGGACCAGGGCAATGCGGAAGCCGAGTTCGCATTAGGCCAAATGTATTCGCGTGGATGGGGTGTCCCGCGCGATCAGGCGGATGCCATGCGTTGGCTGCAAATGGCGAACGCACCGGACACCGATGGCCCCCCGACTGATTGGGCCATTGTGGAAGGTTTCGGAATTGCGCAAGATCAAAAGCAGGCTGCCTCCTGGTATCTGTCGGCGGCGGAAAAGGGCCACGCCGAGGCGCAATTCAACCTGGGTCGCTTATACGCCACCGGGAAAGGCGTAGCTCACGATGAGGAGCAGGCTGCCCGTTGGATTCGCGCTTCCGCCAGCCAGGGCTACGCGCCGGCGCAGGCGCGCCTGGGAATGCGGTACGCCACTGGCAGTGGCATGACGGAAGATGACCGCCGGGCTTATTTTTGGCTCACGCTGGCGTTCCTGCACGGCGACAAGAGCGTTGAGAAGCTTCGCCAGTCGGAAGCGGC
>Ga0210402_10000280_pt1 | contig 58402 bp, 55 predicted proteins | sample IncBWC7MmetaG_FD_161055 | JGI IMG/M metagenome (GOLD analysis project Ga0210402, IMG submission 161055) | Forest soil microbial communities from Barre Woods Harvard Forest LTER site, Petersham, Massachusetts, United States - Inc-BW-C-7-M | ecosystem: Environmental > Terrestrial > Soil >... | reverse complement strand
CGACGCAGAGAGCGTCCCAAAATGGGTTTGGGGCGGAGTCGATGGCCGGCTTGTGAGAAGGACGCACGTCGACCCTCTCCGAATCAGAGCTTATTGTCGCGCAGGGAGGGTTTGGTGTCCGTGAAGCGCGTCACTCTGCACCGTCACATCTTTCGCGGGGGGGGCGAGAGCCGTGACCTCTGCGGCTGAAACCGTCTCTCGAAACGAGGCTCTTCTCGCAGCGGTAAACCGATGAGGGAGAAGCTCAGAGTAAACCCAATGCCCGGGGGAAGAACTCCCTGAGGTGTCCTTGCTGAGTAAAAAGGTGGATGGGTCTGGCGACTCCGCGGGCGCCTCATTTCGCGAGGTCCCCGCTCCGCTCAAGACAACACCTTGAGGAGGTATTTGAGAACTGATAGCTGAGTGCTGACGGCTGCTTCCTACAGTTCGTACTTCTTCATCAAGTGACGAAACGAGCGGTAGGAAATGCCGAGCACGTCGGCGGCCCTGACCTGCACACCGTGGGTTTGTCCAAGTGCGGACTGCAGGAGCGAGCGCTCGATCTGCGCGACATAGTTTTCCATGTTCACGCCCTCGGGCAGAACCGAGCCCGCGGCAATAGTGGTGCTAATAGCGGTCTCCGCGCCGGCAGCGACGGCGCGAGCCTTCGCACGCTCAGCGGGCAATTCGACGCGCAGTTCGCTGGTCGTTTCCAGGGCCACCGCCCGTTCGATCGTGTTCTCCAGTTGCCGGACGTTGCCCGGCCAGTCGTAACCGGTAAGAGTTTCGAGCGACGCCGCTTCGACGCCGTGAATGCTCTTTCCTGCCCCAGGCGCATATTTCTTCAGAAAGTGATTCGCGAGCAGCGCGACGTCCTCCCGGCGCTCGCGCAAGCCCGGCACGCGAATGGGAATGACGTTCAGGCGATAATAGAGGTCCTCGCGAAACGTGCCCTCGGTGACCTGCCGGTCGAGATCGCGGTTGGTGGCGGCGATGACGCGCACGTCCACCGGAATTTCGCTGGTGCCGCCCACCGGACGGACGGTGCGCTCCTGGAGCACGCGCAGCAATTTGACCTGCATCGGCATGGTCATCTCGCTGATTTCGTCGAGAAAAATGGTGCCTTGGTCGGCGACTTCGAACAGTCCGCGCCGGTTCTGGTTCGCTCCCGTGAAGGCGCCTTTGACGTAACCGAAGAGTTCGCTTTCGAGCAGCGTCTCCGGAAACGCGCCGCAGTTGACCGAGACAAACGCCTCGCCGGCTCGCGGTGAACAGGTATGGATGGCCCGTGCAACCAGTTCTTTACCGGTTCCACTCTCACCGTAGATCAGAATCGTGCTGCTGGTGGTGGCGACGGTGCGGATGGTCTGCTTCAGTTTTTCGAGCGCCGGACTTGCACCGATGATGTTGTCAAGCGAGTTGCGCGTGGCCGCGTCGCGTCGGAGGGCAAAGTTCTGGCGGCTGAGCGATACTTTCGTGAGCGAGCGGGCAATGGCGAGTTTGACCTCGTCCACCAGTCCCGGACTCTTGCGGATGTAATCGGTCGCGCCGCCCGCCTTGACCGCCTGCACGGCAGCTTCGTAGTCATCGACCGCAGTCATCAAAATGACCGCCGATTCGGGAGAGGTCCGGTGCGCGTGGCGTAGAACTTCGACTCCATCCACGCCTGGCATCTTGATGTCGGTAACAATCACGTCGAACAGCGCGCTGTCGATTTTGCGCTTGGCCAATTCGCCACCGGTGACGGTTTCCACCTTGTGGCCATCGCGGCGCAGGGCAATGTCGAGCAGTTCGCAGATCGAGCGCTCGTCGTCACAGACGAGAATGTTACCCACGCGTTCCTCCTGCGGCTGCCAGCGCACCTACTGCGGATGCCGATGCGGAGGAGGAGGAGGTTCCGCCAGCGGCGCCCTGCTCCATGCGCCGCAACCGCACCACGAAACTCGTGCCCTTGCCGACTCCCGAGCGCGCCCAGACCTTGCCCTCATGCGCCTGGACGATCTGGTACACGATGGCCAGGCCAAGCCCGGTTCCACCCTCAAAGTTCGATTGGAAGGGTTCGAAGATTTTTTCCGTCTGCTGCGGGTTTATGCCAGGACCGGTGTCAGAGAAGCTCATCTCCCAGTCCAGGCCGCGTTCGGCCACGGCCACGGTCAGCGTTCCGCCTTGGGTCGTCGTCTTTGTCTTTATTGCGCGCACAGCGTTTTCGCAGAAGTTCCAGAACACCTGTTTGAGCTTGTCGCCATCGGCCAGCACCCAGGCTTCAGACTTCGGGAAGCTGCGCTCAAGCTTGATGCCCGTGTTCTCGGCGGTGAGGCGGTGTTCAAGCAAGGTGAGAGTGTCCTCGAGCAACGGAATCAGATTGACGCGCTCAAAGCGATATTGCTTTCCCCGGGAGTAGGCCAGAAAGTCGGTGATGATGTTGTTGAGGCGATCGGATTCGCGGATCACAATCTGCAGAAGCGCCCGCTCTTCGGGATTCAACGCCGGCGCATCCGACAACATGCTGACCGACCCCGCAATGGAGGTCAGTGGATTTCGGATTTCGTGAGCGATGGCAGCGGCCAGGCGGCCAACGGCAGCGAGGCGATCCTGCATGCGCACCTCGCGTTCCAGGCGGCGGATCTCGGTGAGGTCGTCGAATGAATAGACGAAGCCGAGATCACTACTCGCACTCACGTTGAGCGCGGAGACCATGACGCGAAAAGTCTTGCGGAAGCCGTTGACGGCCTGGTAGCGGACTTCGGCATCGGAGCGGGCCACGCCAAAGTGAGGCAAGGGATCCTGAAACAGATCGCCTACGGAGCGTCCGCGCAATTCGGTTTCAGAGATCTCGAGCAGGTGCTGGGCCGCTCGATTGACCAGCGTGATGCGACCGTCGAGCCCCGTCGTGATGACGCCTCCGCTCATGGACTGCACGATATTTTCGTGGAGCGCCTGCAGATTTTCGAGCGCGCCGCTGGCATCCTTCAGTTGCACATCCACCTGGCGCAGCTTGCTCATCAGCAAGCCAGCCAGGTAGGCGATCGCGAAATAGGCAAACAGGTTGACGAAAATCACCACCTGCAGCGCCTTCAGCTTGGGATGCGAGTTCGAATAGGAAGGAATGATCAGGTAGTAATCGAGTTCGAGGATGGTTCCGAACAGGATGAAAGCGAGAGCCGCGCTGAGGTATCCCCAGCCCCGCGGCAACAGCATGCAAGCGACAACGATGACCAGGGGATAGAGGAAATTCAGCGAGCTATCGATGCCGCCGGTTAGATGGACGACCAGCGTGACCATGGCCAGATCGGAGAGCACCTGGAGAATGGCCTGCAGGCGGTGCTCGCTCCAGACCGAAACCAGAAAAAGGAAAAACAGCGAGAGCACGAACCACAGCACCATGCCGGTAAGAAAGGGCATGATGGGCAGCGGACTGGGAGTGAGGCGGATGACGGCGAGTTCGATGGCGAGCAGGACCATCAGGATCAGGATGCGAACCTTCACCAGCCAGGTCAGCCAATTTCGCTCATCGGAGATGGAGTGCATAGATTCGGTCGATGGTCGTTGGTCGATGGTCGTTCGCGGTTCCTCGCTGCTGCCCGATAGCCGCTGGCGATGGGGATGTTGCGCCCAACGACCAGCGACTAACGACCGACGACCGTTCTTCTATCCCGCCAGTTTTCCGATCATCGTGAACAACGGCATGTACAAAGAAATAACGATGCCTCCGATGCTGACGCCGAGGAGACCGATAATGACCGGCTCCAGCATGGCCAGCATGTCTTTGGTGGCCGAATCGACTTCATCTTCGTAGAAGTCCGCGATCTTCTGCAGCATGGAGTCCATGGCGCCGGTGGCTTCGCCAACGCCGATCATCTGGGTCACCATGTTGGGGAAGACGCCGCATTCGCGCAGCGGGTCGACAATGGTGCGGCCCTCTTCGATCGCCTTGCGCACCTTCATCAGCGCTTCTTCAAGCACGGCATTGCCCGAGGTGCGGGCAGTGATGGCCAAGCCTTCGAGAATGGGAACGCCCGAGGTAATGAGCGTGCCCAGGGTTCGGGTGAAACGAGCGACCGCGATCTTGCGCAGCAGCATGCCGATGATGGGCAGCTTGAGCAGCATGGCGTCGAAGTAATAGCGGCCACGCGGATGCTTGCGAATCTGCTTGACGCCGAAGAAGAGGCCGACGCCACCCACGATAAAGAACCACCAGAAATGACCCACGAAGGCACTGAGGCCGATGACGATGCGGGTCGGCAGCGGAAGCGCAACTCCCAGTCCGACAAAGAGGTTCGCGAAGATCGGCACCACCCACTTGAGCAGCGCAGCCACGATCACCATGGCGAGGGAAACGACGGCGACCGGGTAGATCAGCGCCGACTTGACGGCCGCGCGCAGCTTGACCGCCTTTTCCACGTAGATCGCCAGGCGCTGCAGGATGATGTCGAGAATACCGCCGGTCTCGCCCGCCTCGATCATGTTGGTAGTCAGGTCGTCAAAGATGACCGGAAACCCGCGCATGGCATTGGCCAGCGTGGAGCCACCTTCGACGGTGGTCCGGACTCCGAGCAGCGTTTTTTGAAAGGCGGGATTCTCCTGGTTGGCGCCGAGAATCTCCAGGCACTGCACCAGCGGCAGGCCGGCATCGATCATGACCGAGAACTGGCGGAAGAACACCGCAACTTCTTTGACCTTGACCTTGCCGCTGCCAAACGTGGGCAGGGAGAATTCCTTGCCCTTCTCCCGGATCGAGCCCGGCGTGATCCGCTCCTTACGGAGCTGCGAGGCCAGACCGTCCTTGGTGGAGGCTACGCGCTCTCCCTGAACTTTCTCGCCCGAAGCGGTCTTTCCCGAAAACGTAAAAACCGGCATGATTGTTTTCTCCTTGTCCCTATCCGTATCCTTAAGTTCCGCCGGCGTGGGCTGCCGATCCTGCAGACCGCCCGCGCCTTCGTGTCTCGTCGCTTATCTCGCTTGCTTGTATCTCGGCCCCTTGCTCTACCGGGGATTTCCCTATGTCATCGCTTTGCCGGCGCAGCGCCCTTGGCCAGCGGAGTCGTCACACCTCCACGGTTAACAAAAGTGGCGCCGCGCGAAATCATTTCCTGCAGTTCGTCCTGATTGCTGGAGCGCGTCATGGCCATTTCCAGCGTGATTTGCTTTTGGAAATACGCGCCGGCAAGTGCCTGGTTGAACGTCTGCATGCCGTACTTCTCCTGGCCGGACTGCATCGAGGAGTAGATCTGGTGAATCTTGTCTTCGCGGATCAGGTTGCGCACCGCCGCATTGGGCACCAGGATTTCCATGCACATGGCGCGTCCTTTGCCGTCGATTTTTGGCAACAGGCTTTGACACATAATGCCTTCGAGCACCAGCGAAAGCTGGGCACGGATCTGTGATTGCTGGTGCGCCGGAAACACGTCGATCACGCGGTTGATGGTGGAGGAGGCAGAGTTCGTATGCAAGGTGCCGAAGGTGAGGTGGCCGGTTTCCGCGATACGCAGCGCGGACTCGATGGTTTCGAGGTCGCGCATTTCGCCGATCAGCACCACGTCCGGGTCTTCACGAAGGGCAGCGCGCAGGGCGTCGGTAAAGCTTTTAGTGTCCGAGTGCACTTCGCGCTGGTTGACCACGCAGTTCTTGTTCATGTGCACGAATTCGATCGGGTCTTCGATGGTGAGGATGTGTTCATGGCGCTCGGTATTGATCTTGTCGATCATGGCCGCCAGCGTAGTGGATTTGCCCGAACCGGTCGGCCCCGTCACCAGCACCAGCCCGCGCGGTTTGTCGCACATTTTGCTGACGACCGGAGGCAGTCCCAACTGGTTGAACGATTTGATCTCAAACGGAATCAGACGGAACACGCAAGCCGAAGCGCCGCGCTGGTTGAAAACGTTGGCGCGGAAGCGAGCCAATCCTTTTAAACCGAAGGAGAAATCGAGTTCGAGGGTTTCTTCGAAACGGTGCTTCTGTGAATCGGTCATCACGCTGTAGGCCAGTTGCTTGGTCTCGGCCGGCGTCAACTGGGGCAGGTCGAGCGGCACCAGATGTCCGTGCACGCGGATTTGTGGCGGCGAGTTGGTGGTGATGTGGAGGTCGCTTCCATTCATCTCCAGCATGCGGCGGAGCAGATCGCTTAATGAGAGAGCCATAGTTTTCTTTCGTTCCTTCTTCCGTTCTAATGGATCGTTTCGCGAGCCACTTCTTCGAGCGTGGTCCAGCCCTGCGCGACCTTAATGAGTCCGCTGCGCCGCAGGGTGATCATGCCGCGTTCAATCGCTTTCTTCTTGAGTTCGAGCGCCGAGGCGCCAACCAGAACCAGTTCCCGGATCTCGTCATCCACTTCCATCACTTCGTACAATCCGGTGCGTCCCTTGTAGCCGGTCTTGTTGCAGGTGGCGCAGCCCTTGCCCTTCATGATCTGCACCGTTTTGGCCTCCTCGGGCGTGAAGCCTTCGTCGATCAGGGCCTGCGGAGGCACATCGACCGGCTCGGCACAGTCCTTACAGATCCGCCGGATCAGGCGCTGGGCACAGATCAGGTGAACCGAAGTCGCCACCAGGAAAGGCTCGATGCCCATGTTCATGAGGCGCGTGATCGTTTCTGGCGCGCCATTAGTGTGCAGCGTGGATAAAACGAGGTGGCCGGTGAGTGCGGCCTTGATCGCGATTTCCGCGGTTTCAAAGTCGCGGATTTCGCCGACCAGAATGATATTCGGGTCCTGCCGCAGGAAGGCGCGCAGCGCGGCCGCAAAATTCAGGCCGATCTGCTCCTTCATCTGCACCTGGTTCACGCCGCCCAGTTGGAACTCAACCGGGTCCTCGGCGGTCATGATGTTGGTATCGGGCTGGTTCAGTCGCGAGATGGAAGAGTAGAGCGTGTTGGTCTTGCCGGACCCTGTCGGCCCCGTGACCAGCACCATGCCGTAAGGCTTCAGAATGGCCTTCTCGAATTTGACCAGGGACTCCGCCTCGAAGCCGAGCTTAGTCATGTCGAGGCGCAGATTTTCCTTGTCCAGCAGCCGGAGCACAATTTTCTCGCCCCAGAGCGTGGGCAGAGTGGAGACGCGGAAATCGAGCTGCTTTTTCTTGCCGCCGATCTGCATCTTCAGCATGATGCGGCCGTCCTGCGGCAGCCGCTTTTCGCTGATGTCGAGCTTGGCCATGATCTTGAGGCGCGAAGTGATGGCGTCCTTCAGTTTCAGTGGCGGATTCATAATCAGTTGCAGAATGCCGTCAATGCGGAAGCGGACCCGGAATTCTTTTTCGTAGGGCTCCATGTGAATGTCGCTGGCTCCGCGCTTCACGGCATCGGTGAGCACCAGGTTCACGAGCTTGACGATGGGAGCTTCGTCGGCCGCTTTCTCCAGTTCCTTGAGTTCAAGTTCCTGCTCTTCGCCCTGAACCTCGACATCGGCAGCGTCGCCCATGTCGTTCATGGACTGCATGACCTGCTCGAGCTCTTCCTCTTTGGAAGTGCCGTACGCCTTATCGATCCCCTCGATGATGGAACTTTCAGAAGCCACGACCGGTTCGATGTTGAAGCCGGTCATGAACTTGATATCGTCCATCGCAAAGACGTTGGTGGGATCCACCATGGCGATGGTGAGCGAAGCGCCGACGCGGCTGAGCGGTAAAATCTGATAGCGTTTTGCGGTTTCGTAAGGAATCAGCTTGACGACAGCGGGGTCGATTTCAAAATAAGAAAGATTGATGGCGGGCACGCCGTACTGGCGCGAGAGAAAGTTGGTGACGTCCTCATCCGAAAGGAAACCCAACTTCACCAGCGCGGAGGCGAGCCGGGAGTGAGAATCCTTCTGGAGCTTGGTCGCCTGTTCCAACTGCTCTGGGGTGATGACCTTTTCTTTGACGAGCAGGTCACCCAGCCGCTGAGACATATCTCTCCTGTATTTCCGCGAAGTCCGGAATCAATGCGAAACCGCTGATTTCAGGGAGATCAGCGAGGAAACTTCGCACTGACACAAATTGTCAACCCAATGAGTATTCCGGAAAAGTGACTTAGGTACTTGTACTTCCCGGGGGTGCGGTTTGCCCCCGATATTGACCGCATTTCTGCCAGCAATTCCCCGTATTTGGGAAGATCACTACGCGTCAGACCATGTTCTTCGGTGCGCGACTGCGCCAACCACAAGAAGAATTTCCCTGTGGACCCGGTGAATCCCTGTGCCCCTGTGGCTCAGGTTCTGCACTCGCAGCTAAAATGATGACTCCGGGTACTCCAACCTCGCACCGGCCATGAGCGAAACCAAACACGAGGCGATCCGCGCCTACTATCACACGTTGTTTTCCGCCTGGGGACGCCAGCACTGGTGGCCGGCGCAATCGCGCTTGGAGGTGATTGTTGGAGCATATTTAACGCAGAACACTTCCTGGACGAACGTTGAGAAGGCGCTCGGCAACCTCCGGAAAGCGCACCTTCTGACCACCAGCGGAATCCGGCGCACGCCTCAGCCTGAGCTTGAGCAATTGATCCGCCCGGCAGGTTACTTCCGGCAGAAAGCGCAGCGGCTGAAAACGTTTGTGGGCTTTCTCGATGAGCGTTACGGCGGATCGTTCAAGCGGATGTTCGCGCAGCCAACCGCCAAACTCCGCGACGAACTGCTCGCGCTCAATGGCGTAGGGCCGGAGACTGCGGACTCGATTCTGTTGTATGCCGGCAATCACCCGGTCTTCGTTGTGGACGCTTACACCAGGCGCATTCTGGAACGTCATTGCATTGTTTCGAGCACTAGCAGCTATGACGAGATTCGAAAACTATTCGAGCAGGCCCTCGGCGAAAGCCCCCCGCCCAAGCAGAGCATGGACTGGGCACCCGCTGCGGTTGGAATTCAAACTGGCGCAGCCGAGACCGCGATGGGGCCGCGCGGTTCGTCTCATCGTCGTTCGCGCGTGAGCGCAGCCGACCGCACCGCGCTGGTCCAGGTGTTCAATGAAATGCACGGGCTGCTCGTCGGAGTCGGCAAGACTTATTGCCTAAAGTCACAACCGCAGTGTGAGCAATGTCCTTTGCAAGAATTCCTTCCTGAGGCAGAGTGAATCGGCGGCAGTCCGGAGGGAGTGACAACATGAAATGGCGAGTGCTTGTTCTGGTTTTGGCGGCGGCAGCATTCGCCTGGGATGCAGGCGGACCTCTAGCGCGAGGTTTCGACCGCCTGTCTGTCCCATCCCGGATGCACGGCGATCCAGACATGGGGCTTCACGGACAAATATTCCTGGATCGGATCGCACTCGAAGCATGCGCAGGGCGGGGCGTTGCCGTTTGATCGGAACTATGGGACAAAGCCTGCCTACGAGGCGCGGCGGAATGCGCTGGCGGCAGGGCGTCGTTAGTCGATGATCGTTCGTCGGGGATGGAGAGACGGGCGCCTCGCCTGTCCCGCAGGGTGGTGGCCGGGCGGGACACCCGGCTCTTCACTTACAGCGAACCGCGAACGACCAACGACCAACGACGCCCTATAATGTCATACATCCTTGGGCCCACCGAATCCAATTCGCGGCGAAACCAAGACCTCCGGCCGCAAGAAAGCCGTGATCACGCTGGCGATCGGCGCTTTTCTGCTGCTCGCGGTCCTCGTGCTACAGGCCTCGTTCAATCTGAAGTTCATCAGCCCCGACAGCAATCAGGAACTTTTATTTTTTGCCGGGCTAAGCGGACTGATTTTCTTTGCCTTCGTGGCGTTGACCGTCGTTCTCGGACGCAACCTGCTGAAACTCTATGCCGAGCGGCGGCAAGGCGTGGCCGGTTCAAAGTTCCGCACGCGCCTGGTGGTGGTCAGCCTGCTGCTGTCGTTTCTGCCCGTGATTGCGATGTTCTGGTTCTCGTATGGGCTCATGAACCGCTCCATCGACAAGTGGTTCTCGCAGCCGGTCGAAGAAGTGCGCGCGGATACCGAGGCCATGTCGGCTCTGCTCTATGATTACGCGGGCCAGAACGCAGCCTCGGAAGCGCAATCCATCGCACAGTCGGACGAATTTCAAAGAGCCTTTGCCAGCGAAGATTTCTCCACCGCCAGCGCGGAACTTCGGGAGCACAGGCCGACGCTGCAGGGCGGATTCGTTCTGGCCATGGCAAGCGGCAACGTGACAGCCAGTCTGAACGCTCCGGCGCGCTGGACCGCCATGAAGGCGGTCTTCCCGGTGCAGCCGGCCTTGCGCGGAGAGCGCCCCCATTTCCAGTGGGGCGAGACGGACTACGTTGTCGCGGCCGCCCCACTCCCACACGGCGCCGTGCTCGTCGCCATGCCTCTCCCGCCAAAATTCGCCCAAACGGCCAGGCAGATTCAGGAAAGCCAGAAGCGCTACATCGAACTGGCCGCGAAAAGAAAGCTGTTTCGGCGGACCTACATCGGATTCCTGCTCCTGCTGACCGTGGTGGTGTTGTTCGCTTCGACCTGGCTCGCGCTCCTGCTTTCGAAGTTGGTCAATCGTCCGGTGGCGGCGCTGGCGGCGGGTACCGAGGCCATCTCCAAAGGGCAATTGGACTATCGCGTCGATATCCGCGCCACGGACGAACTGGCCGAACTGGTGCAGTCTTTCAACAGCATGGCGGAACAGCTCGAATCCAGCCGGCACCAGATTGAAGCCTCCAGCCGCGATGTGGGCAATGCGAACGCGGCGCTGGAAAGCAGACGCCGGTACATCGAAACGGTCCTGGAAAGTATTCCAACGGGCGTGATTTCGATTGACGCGACGCGCCATGTGACGCTTGCGAACGCCGCTTTCTCCCGGATGTTTTATCTGGAGCGGAGCGAGTACATCAGTCCGGCGACGCTTGTGAACCTCCCCCTGCGAGACGTGATCCCCGCCGACGTGCTCGCGGACCTGGAACCTTTGCTCCGCCGCGCCGATCGTATGGGCATCACGGCAGCCAACATGGAACTCGCGCTGCCCCGAGCTCAGTTGAATGTCGCCGTAACCGTGTCGGCGCTGAGTCACGCCGCCGAGGGACTGGGATACGTGCTGGTGTTCGAAGACCTGTCGGACCTGCTGCGAGCGCAGAAACAGGCAGCCTGGCGCGAAGTAGCGCGGCGCGTGGCGCACGAGATCAAGAACCCGTTGACCCCGATCGCGCTTTCCGCCGAGCGCATTCATCGCCATTTGAAACGCGGCACGGCGCCCGATGCGGCCTCACTTGAGGTGATCCGCACTTGCGCGGAGACCATCCGGAATGCCGTCGAGACCGTGCGCGCGCTGGTGGACGAGTTTTCGGTGCTGGCGCGTTTTCCGGCATCCCGCCCACAACCCGCCAGCTTAAATAATCTGGTGGAAGGTGCGCTCATCATGTTCAATGGGCGACTGGAGGGCATTCGCTTGCGCACGGAACTGGCGCACGATCTCCCGGCGGTGATGGCCGACCCGGAAGCGATCAAGCGCGCGGTCGCGAACCTGGTGGATAACGCCGCGGAGGCGATGCAGGATGCGATCCTGAAAGAGATCACGATTTCAACCTCGCTGGTGGCCAGCCGCGATGCCGTCGAACTGATTGTCTCCGACACCGGGCAGGGAGTCTCGCGCGACGTCAAGGAACGACTGTTCCTGCCTTACTTTTCCACCAAGCAACGCGGCACTGGGCTGGGCCTGGCCATTGTGAGCAGAATTGTGGAGGACCACCACGGTTCGATCCGCGTCGAGGAAAACAAGCCGGTCGGCAGCCGCTTCGTTGTCGAGCTGCCCGTAGCGGTTGAAACTATCAGTGCTCCGGCGGCAAGCTAGTGCTGCGGCTGCGTGACAAGTTATACGGTGGAGCGACGGGCGTCTCGCCGGTCGACGGTGTGGTGGCCGGGCGAGGACGGCTCTTAACTGGCAACCGCGGTTAAGCTAAATCATGGCACACATCCTGATCGTCGATGACGAATCCGGTATACGCGAATCCTTGCGCGGCGTTCTCGAGGACGAGGGATACAAAACCAGCGTCAGCCCGAGCGGCGAAGATTGTCTGGAGTTGCTGCGCAAGAACAGCTTCGACCTGATCCTGCTCGATATCTGGCTGACTGGGATCGACGGGCTCGAAGTGCTGGAGAGGATCCGCGAGCTTCAGGATCCACCGGAGGTCATCATGATCTCGGGCCATGGAACCATCGAGACCGCGGTGCGCGCCACCAAGCTGGGCGCCTACGATTTTGCGGAAAAGCCGCTCTCGCTTGAAAAGACGCTCATCCTGGTAAAAAACGCGATCGAAACTCGGCGCTTGCGCCATGAGAATCGCGACTTGCGGAAGCAACTGCGGTCGAAGAGCGTGATCGTGGGCGACAGCATTCCCATGAAGGCGCTGCGCCAGCAGATCGCGCTGATGGCGCCCACCAACGGGCGTGTGCTGATCTACGGCGAATCGGGCACCGGCAAAGAGCTGGTCGCGCATGCCATCCACACGCAGAGCCCGCGCAAAGATGAAATGTTTGTCGAGATGAACTGCGCAGCGATTCCGGAAGACCTGATCGACAGCGAGCTGTTCGGGCACCGCAAATCGTCGTTTCCTGGAGCGACGGCCGACAAGGAAGGCAAGTTCCAGAAGGCCGATCGCGGAACCTTGTTTCTGGATGAAGTCGGCGACATGAGTCTGAAGACGCAGTCCAAGGTTTTGCGCACCCTGGAACAACAGCGATTCATCCCGGTGGGAAGCGACAACCCCGTCACTGTGGACGTGCGCGTGATCGCTTCCACCAACAAAGACCTGGAGGAAGAAATCGCCAAGGGGAACTTCCGCGAGGATCTTTTTTATCGTCTGAACGTGATTCCATTTGTGGTCCCGCCGCTTCGCGAACGCAAAGAAGACATCCCGTTGTTTGCACGACACTTCCTGAAGGAATTTGCCTCGGCCTACGGCCGGCGTCCTCGAGAGATCACCGACGACGCCATCGACGCCCTGATGCGCTACGCCTGGCCGGGAAATGTCCGCGAGTTGCGCAATGTGATCGAGCGCATCGTGATCATGAATCCCACCACCTCGCGATTCGAGCGCAAGCACCTTCCGCCTCTGGTGCACCGCGACGGCAGCCGCCGGATGGCGGGTAGTGAGGGTTCCACGCTGCACCAGGCGCGCGCGGCATATGAGCGCGACTACATTCTAAAAAAGCTGGACGAGAATCACGGCAACGTCAGCCGCACCGCGGAAGTGCTCGGCCTCGAGCGAAGCCACCTGTACCGCAAGATGAAGAGTCTGGGAATCGCGGCAAAAGAGTAGAGCAGGTGTCAGGTTGTCAGGTGTCAGGAAACGCTTGGCCTTTGATCCGTCGCTCGGTTTTCCTGAGACCTATCTCTTCAGCATGTGAATCTCTGTCCCGTTCTTGTGAAACTGGACTTCATCCATCAACTGATTGATCAGGTAAATCCCGCGTCCGTGACTCGCATAGATGTTTTCGCCGTGGCAGGGATTGGCAATCTTGGTGGGATCAAAACCGGTGCCGGGATCGCGCACTACAATCAGAATACCCCGGTTCTCGTCGCAGGCCACATCGCATTCGATAATTTTGGATGGATCGCTTTTCGCTCCGTGCACGACCGCATTGGCCAGGGCTTCGGTCAATGCGAGTTCAATGTCGTCTTCGTGTCCGGGAGCGCATTTCATTTCCCGCACCGCATTCATCACACTTCGGACGACCGGGTCCACCGCATCGCGATCGGCGGAAAGCGTCACGCTGAGCTTGAGGTCGAGCTTATCCGCGTCGAAGTTACACGATTGCGGCGGCGGCCCTGAGGTTGAGGAAGAGTCTTCCATAAGCGGTTGCGTTGCTTTAGTCCCGGCCTTTCTATTAACTTCCTATTAACTAAGATGCATGGAGGCGCTGACAGATTCTAGGGATTTAGGGCCTGAGATGCAACTGTATTTGGATGGCGGCAACCGCTAGCTGGTTACGTCGGCGGATTACCGAAGGTCGGCAGCCGCCTAGCGACCCGAAACTCCAGTAGAGACACCGGCTACGCCCCGTCTCGCCCGGCGGCGTAAGACGCGGCAAGCCGCGCCTCTACACGAACTCTACGACTCCGGATCTGGCATCCCTCCGATCTGCTGTAATTGTCGGCGCCAATCCAGTTCTTCCACAAAGTTTCGCGAATCGCGCCATCCCGCCTTGACCTTGACGAAGAGCTCGAGAAAAACTTTGGTCCCCACCATCTTCTCGATATCAAGGCGGGCGTCGGTTCCAATCTTTTTGAGCATTTGTCCGCCTTTGCCGAGCAGGATGGCCTTTTGTCCGTCGCGCTCGCAAAAAATCGCCGCGGCAATTCGTGTCAGCCTGGGACTCTCTTCAAACTGCTCGATCAGGACCGAGACCGCGTGCGGCACTTCTTCGTGCGTTTGCATGAGAACATGCTCTCGGATCAACTCCGCCGCCATGAATCGCACCGGCTGATCGGTAATCTGATCTTCCGGAAAATAGCGTGGGCCATTGGGCAGGGCCTTCAGGACGCATGACAGCAACTCGTCGAGGCCCTTTTTCTTGAGGGCGGAGATGGGGACGATCTGCTGGAAATCGTGCAGCGTTTGAAACTGGGCGATCAGCGGCAGCAGTTTACTTTTATCCGCAAGCAGATCAATTTTGTTGAGCAGCAGAAAGACCGGAGTGCCGGCCTTTTTCGCGAGATCGAGGACGAAGGCGTCTTCACGGTCCCACTTTTTCTTGGCATCGACAATCATCAGAATCAGTTCGCAACCTTCCAACGCCTCGCGCACCTCAGACATCATCTTGCGGCCGAGCGAGGAGCCGGACTGATGAACTCCGGGAGTGTCAATCAACACGACTTGCCCGGCCTCGCGTCCCTTCTGCTTGGGGACGTTGATGATTCCGAGGATACGGTTGCGCGTGGTCTGCGGCTTCGGCGAAATGATCGCCAGCTTCTCGCCGACCAACGCATTCAGCAGCGTGCTCTTGCCCGCATTGGGGCGGCCGAGAATACAAACGAATCCGGAGTGGAAGGACATGGGAGTAGGCTACTAGCTTCGGGCTACCGGCTGCCAGCAAACATCTTAGCTACATCATCGAATGACATGGATGCGAACGCCGAGCCTGAGGTTCTTCCACGACCGGTCCGCCGTGTAAACGGGTGCACTCAGGGCAATTCCGAGAGCCAGGCATGCTCGGTCTCCGAGCGACAAGCCGAGCGCACGGGCCTCGATGACGAGGTCTCCGGCGGTCCTGGCCTGCTCAGCGGTGAAGGCGACCGCCTCGTGAATGGCTGCGTGGGCGGCGGCCCAAGCGTCGTCCGGGCTAAAGCCCCGGTGAACGAGTTTTCCGTGCACTTCGGCAAGATTGACCGCGCTGGTCGCAGCCCTGCTCATGATCTGAGGCGTCAACATCTCCGCACCAGGCTCGCTGTTAAGCACGGCCAGCAGTGCCGACGCATCCAGCACCACCCTACTCACGTTGGGCGGCCTCGCGCCGTTCCGCAATCAGTTCATCCACCAAGGAGGTACCGGGCTTGACATATTTCCGGACCAGTCGCTGGGCGCGCTCAATTCTGCGTTTCATGGTCGTAATCCGCAGTTCGCCGTCTTCCATGCGCAAAATCACTTCGTCTCCGGCCTTGATCCCCAGCGCTTTCCGATACGAAGCGGGAATGACGACGCGTCCGTTCTCGTTGACGCGCGTGCGGGTTTCCACATCCATTGTCACACTCCCAATGACATGACACTATTGTATCACAATGCCATAAATGATACATACTGACAAAAGCCGTCATAAATGATCGAGGGCGCGGCGCGCCTTCGAATAGTCGCCGGTGCGGCTCCTCCAGTTGCTGGCCAACGTTCCGATTGCCCAGAACACCGCAAAGATCAGAAACAGCTTGCTGCCGGGAACGCCCGATTTCCATGCGCAGAGCGCACCCAGCGTCGGAACAACGGCGGAAGACGTCACTCCCGCCGACCACATGATTGCCTTGGCCATTGGGCTGGCTTGCTGCATCGAGGCCTTCTCCGTCTGCACTCCAAAGAAGGGGAGATGCTCGAACACCCATCGCATGCCGGCGGGATAGCCTTCAGGATTGCCAGTTCCCCCGACGGTGTAGAAGGCGAAGCGAATGCCGAGAAGCCTTCCGACCGCCCAGTGCGCGATGCCGTGGCAGAAGAAGTAGAGGAGAATCCAGGCTGCGATCATGGCTACGATGGCGGCGGGTTTCGAGTTGGGGGATCGCGCTAAGGCAAGAGCGGCACAAGCAGCCGCGACTCCGGCAATCTGAATGGCATTTCCGGCAACGATCGGAACCCTGCCAAAGATGTTTCGTCGCAGTGGCGAATTGGAGGCCTCCATATTTGCCGCCGACTGTCGGGTCGGTAATTCTCGCAAACCAGTGTCTCACGTTGTTAGAACGAAGGCACACCCGACTGTTCGAGAGTTCACGACATCGCTAGAATCATAAGGATCGTGAAAACCACCGTGCGCCTGGATAGGCTTTGCGCGGCAGCCCTTGTTCCGCATTTCCAGTCTAGAAACCTTGAGTGTAGCTCGGTTTCTGGTGGCTGCCTCTCAGTTCCTGGCCTCGCGATGGATTTCGTCGCCTCTGAGGGACATGGATTACAAGGTGGGCTGTCGGTAGTTTTCGACGCGCGGGCGAGGAACTCTTCGAAGGGCGGAATCCGCGTAACAGCTGCAGGCACGGGGGACAGCGACGAATCTCCAGCAGCCGATGCGGCGTCTCAATGGGCGATGGGCGTGCTTCCCGTGATCGTGAGCTACATTCTTCGTTCTCACGCGTGCGAAGTGGAGAAGTTGCCAATGATCGTAGGAGTCGAAGACTCACAGGAGCGTTACGGCTGGACCGCCCATCTAGGGCCAGTAATCGGTCGTGCCTTTGGAGGGTCGGGCTCCGCTCACTCACCTCTCGGAGACCTATCTCAATCAGCGACCTACATCCCGGTCTTCCACGTGTTACATCCACACGCCGCTCATCGTAGTCTGATGTGGATCGAGACCTTTGCGGCAAGATACTACACCGAAGGCAAGGTTGACGCCACGTGCCGACTCAACAACAAGGACTTTGAGGAAGGTCGCAGAGCTCTGATGGGATGGGCAAGCAACTGGGAGACGACCGGAGCCACCCTACTTACGAAAAGGCAGTTTGTTCTGTTCGAGCCCACTACCCTAGAGCAACTAAAGAATTCAGACAATCTTTCTCAAAAACTGAATGATGCAATGAGCAGTAAAATCCAGTAGCCGGTAGCTCGTTGAACGCCCCGCTAAAGTAGGTCGCTGCCAGTGCCGGGAGGGGTTCTTCGGCCGCCGCTCAGGATGACAACTCTTGGTCGCTTATCCTTCGCCAGAGAAGAGGCGCTCTTGGCGCCCATCTTCTCAACAGAATGGCGGAGCTTTACCGTAGGCCACCGGATGCCAGAAGCGTCTCGCCCGTTACCCAGGCAGAATCCTCTGATGCGAGAAAAACTGCGACCGGTGCGATATCGGACGGCTGCGCGATGCGGCCCAGCGGAGTCTGCGCCTCAAAGCCTTTCTGGAAGTCGCTTCCGATGACGCCCGCCGCGTGGGCACCCTCCGTTTCTACAACTCCAGGATTGATGGAATTCACTCGGATTTTCCTCGGCCCTAGTTCCTTCGCCAGTGTCCGCGTGACGGCATCCACCGCACCCTTCGTGGCCGTATAGACGGACGTAGTGGGCGCCGTCAGCGAGCTCGCAGCCGAGCCGATGTTGATCACACTGCCGCCGTCAGCACCGAAATTCCTGGCTGCTTCCCGGGTGGCCAGAATGAGCCCCAGAACATTGGTGTCGAACATGCGGTGAAAATGTTCCTCGGTAACTTGCTCGAGGGCGGAAAACTCGTAGACGCCAGCATTGTTCACCAGCACATCCAGACGTCCAAACGCTTTCTTCGTGTCCGCGAAAAGGCGCTGCACATCCTTCGCTTTCGAGACATCCCCCTGGATTGCGACAGCCTTTCCGCCCTTGGCCTTGATCTCCGAGACCACGCGCTCGGCACCTTCCTTGCTGGATGCGTAGTTGACGACGACGGCCGCGCCTTCTGCCGCCAAACCCTTCGCGATACCTGCCCCAATACCCTTCGATGAACCAGTCACCACTGCCACTTTATTGCTCAGCTTCCCCATGAACTTCCTCCGTTCGATTTGCTGTCGCTTCGACATTTCGATAACTATCTAATTGATGACTGGGGTCGCGGAGAGGATTCAAATCGGGAACTCAAATTTCGGCGAGGTGGTCGAGGTAAGCCTGCAAGACATCGCGCTGCAATGTGAGGTTGGCGACTTTGCCCTGGCGGGCGATCTCGATGAGGCCTGCCGTCTCCAGTTCTTTCACATGATGCGAGATCGTGGCGGCGCTGATGGGTTGTCTCGCGCAGACGTCGGCGCAGGCTATACAGTTGCGAGCGGCGATCTGCTTGAATATCTTATAGCGGCGCGGGTCGGCGAGGGCACGCGAAATCAGGGCGAACTGCCGGTCGGTTAGTCGAATTCGCTTTCCGTTTCTCATGTGCAAAACTTACCGTTTCCCGCGCCCCGCCAGGCTGGTGCCGAGGCGATGTCTGGTTATTTGTCTTTAACCAACTTCATCGCTCGATCGCAGCGGTAAAGCGCTGCGCCACCCACAATCCCGCGGGCCACCCCGATGCTCCAATCGGTCAGCTGCTTCTTCTATATCAACTTCATCTGCTTGGGCTCGGCCGTCGTGATGCGCACACGCTCTACCCGGCGATCGGTCGAGTCCAGGACTTCGAACTTCAGGCCTTCGTCTTCGATGACTTCGCCCTTCTTTGGGATTCTTCCCGCGAGTTCGCTGACCAGGCCGGCGATAGTGGACGACTCGTGGCCTTCCGGGCGCATGCCAAAGAGTTCATCGAGGCGGTCGACATCCATGTTGCCGGGGACGATGTAGGAGTGATCGTTTTCCTGCACGACCTGCGCTTTCTCATGCTCATCGCCGATTTCGCCGACAATCTCTTCTACCAGGTCTTCGATGGTCACGAGGCCGGCGACGCCGCCGTATTCATCTACTACTATCGCCATGCGGATGTTACTGCGCTGCATTTCTCGCAGCAGATCACTTACTAACTTGCTTTCCGGAACAAAGTAAACATCCTTTCGCATGAGGCTTGCCACGGTCCGTGTGTGCGCCTCGGAGTCAGGGACTTGCAGGACGTCCTGGGTATGGAGAATACCCTTTATGTTGTGGATCGAGCCTTCGTAGACGGGGATGCGCGAGAACGGCTTGACTCTTAGCAACTCGACTATCTGCTCGACGGTGTAGTCGGACGGCACGGCCACGATGTCCGGCCGCGGCTTCATTGCCTCGCGGACCGTCTTGCCGCTGAACTCGACCACCGACTGGATCAGGTCGCGATCGCCTTCCTGGATGATGCCTTCTTCCTGTCCCGCTTCAATCAGGGCATCGACGGCTTCGGTGGCAGTCTCCGGCTGCGCGTCCGCGTGCTCGCGGGTGAGCGCGGCCACGGACTGGCAGAAGCCGAGGACCAGCGTGACTGGCAGAACCAGGTAGATCAGAATGCGTAAGGGCAGCGCCCAGTTCGCCAGCCAGCGGCCCCGGGTTCGCGAAAAAAAGACGAACGGCAGCAGGCGGTTGAAAATGATGATAATCAGCACCAGGCTGAGCGTGGCTTCGAGAACTTCGTAGACGCTCCAGGCGCGGTCGCGAAACACGGTGAAGCCGACGATCATGGCGATGGCAGCGGTGACCAGTTGCGTCAGAATCGCCATGGAGAGCGAAGCGCGAGAGCGCGCTACTCCGAGCCGCGGCTCGACGAGCTGCTCGAAGGCGTCGATGTTGTCCTGAAAATCGCGCGACAGGAATTTACCAATTTCCTGGTAAAGACGGTCAACGTAGGAGACCAGCGTCAGCACGCCGAGCAGGAACGCGAGAGCAATGCTGGCGCCGATCATTGCGGTTGCTTCCTCCTGGGGCGCGAAGTCGTCGCTCTTTTGATCGTTGTTCTCGCGATCATCGCTCGCTCGATCAGTCCCAACGGCAGGTGGAGTTTCGCGCGCAACTGTTTTTCGCGGCGAGCCATCTGTCCATTGTCGCACTCATGATCGTAGCCGCGCAGATGTAAGACGCCGTGCAACACGAGAATCTTAACTTCGTCAGCCGGAGAGTGTCCGAGCTCCCGCGCATTTCTTGTTGCGATCTCCGCCGAAATGGCGATTTCGCCGGCTACCTGTTTTTGGACGTTGGGGTCGGCGGGAAACGAAAGCACGTCGGTTGGCTTGTCTTTCCTGCGGAAACGGCGGTTCAGGGACTTCATCTCGGCGCTCGAGGTGAGCAGGACATTGACCATCCCCTTCAATCCCGCGGCGCGGCGGGCGCGTGCCAGGAAGCGGTCGAGCGCCAGGCTGGTCAGATCCGCGACGCGCTTTTGAAGGATGACCAAGTTTGGCTCCACGGGCCCAGCCCCTAAAGGGGCTTCTGCTTGATCCGCCTGCGGCATCGCTAAAGCGATGCCCTGATACGAATCGGGCCAGCCCCCTGAAACGAATCTGGGCATCCAAAGGGAAAAGGAGGGTAGCGGCGACGCTCCCTCCCGTGTGGCGCGGACGCTCTCGTCCGCGGCCTTTGAATTTGCCCTAAACTTTTCGCGGACGAGGGCGCCCGCGCCACCCGAATCTTTTAATTGCGCACGTGCGGCTCTTCGGGCGGCACCACCGGCAAAGCCGGCGGCGCGCTGGACTTCGGTTCCAGCAGCGACAACTGCTGCTCCGCCAGGCGCGTTTTATGCTCGTCGTAAGCGCGGATGATCCTCTGTACGAGATGATGACGCACCACGTCGCTTTCGTCGAAGTGCACGAACGCCAGTCCGTTTACGCCTTGCAGAATATCGACCGCTTCGATCAAGCCGCTGCGGCGCGCGGTGGGCAAATCGATTTGCGTCACGTCGCCGGTGATTACCGCCTTGGAATTAAATCCCAAGCGGGTAACGAACATCTTCATCTGCTCTGAGGTGGTGTTCTGCGCCTCGTCCAAGATGACGAACGAATCGTTCAGCGTGCGCCCGCGCATGAAGGCGATGGGCGCTATCTCAATGACATTTTTTTCGAGATAGCGCTCGACGCGCTCGGGCTCCAGCATGTCAAAGAGTGCGTCGTACAAGGGCCGCAGATAAGGATCGATTTTTTCCTGCAACGTGCCGGGCAGAAAGCCGAGGCGCTCACCGGCCTCGACCGCGGGCCGCGCCAGAATGATGCGGTTTACCTGCTTGTTCAGCAGCGCCGAGATCGCCATGGCCACGGCCAGGTAGGTCTTGCCGGTGCCGGCGGGACCGACGCCAAACACCATGTCATGCTTCTCGATGGCTTCGAGGTAGCGGCGTTGATTGGGGCTTTTCGGCTGGACGGTGCGGCGTCCAAACGAACGCTGCCGTCCGGCCTCGGCCAGCCCGCGGAGAGTCGCATTCGGATCGCCAACGACCACGCGCAACATGCTGCTCAGGTCGCCATTCACGAACTGGTGGCCGGTCTTCCGCAGGTGCTCATAGTCGGCGAACAACTGTTCGGCGCGGGCTACGTCGCGGGGTGCGCCTTCCAGTTCAATGCGGTCTGAGCGGAGATCGATGTTGATGTTCAAGCCGTCTTCGAGCACGTGGAGATTTTCATCGCGCGTGCCGAACAGGGTCTCGATGTCACGTGTGAGTTCAATATTTTTTTTCATGCAGTTTGGTTTTGGGGATGGGTTGCCGCCTCCAGCAGCTTGGGACCGGGCTCACTCGTCGTCTCATTCGTCATCGTAGGGATGAGATGTGGGGTACGGGGATGTGGTTTACCGCCGGATTCAGGCGAACCCGTGCCGGCGTTTTTTACACGCAAATAGCTGGATATGGAAGTAGAACTAACCGGATTGCGCACCCCGACGACGGGGCGGGTACCAACCATTTGACATCAGCGTAGCGCGGGCGGGGGCGGGAGTCAATGGCGTCCCTAGGGCGTCCGTATGCAGGTGACGCCACTTGCTCTTCACCATTGGCGCCGGAACGCCAGGAGCTGGCATTGACGGTCGAAAAAGTGGTCTTTGGAGGCTCTGGGAGGCTCTTGCCGAGGCATGTCCAGTGATTACAACGTAATTACTGAGGTATTTCCGGCATGAAGACCGAGCTGGTTCGCATCGGCAACTCTCGCGGCGTCCGCATTCCCAAGCCCTTCATCGAGCAGTGTGGTTTTGGCGAGACCGTCGAGTTGAGGGTTGCAAACGATTGTCTGATCATCTCTCCCGGGCGCCAGCCGCGCCGGGGTTGGGACGTTGCGTTCCGCGCCTCAGGCGATACCGAGCAAGACGAATTCATACTGGAGACCACGGAACCCAACGAGTTCGACCATAAGGAATGGCGGTGGTAGGTGGGCCGCAACGGGATGAAGTCTGGCTGGTAGTCCTCGATCCCACACAAGGGGCTGGGATTCAGAAGACTCGTCCTTGTCTCGTCCTCTCCCCCGATGAAATGAACCAGCATCTGCGGACCGTCATCATTGCTCCCATGATTACCGTCAAGCGCCCTTACCCCACGCGGGTAGCGGTGCGATTTCAGGGTAAACGAGGGCAGGTGGCGCTGGACCAACTCCGTGCCGTAGACCGACAGCGATAGGTACGGATGCTCGGAGCGGTGTCGGCAAAAACTGCGCAGGACGTCTCTGCTACTTTGCTCGAAATGTTCGCGCGGACTGAATTGCATTTGCTGAGGGAGCATCGACCTGGCAACGGGCTGGAAGATTGGTTTGATCATCCGCAGGTCGCCCGCCTTCAGCCAGGAGGAATTCAGGCGTCGGCAACGGGTGAGCCTGCATGACGTCCCTCGGTTTGTCGCGAGCGCCGAGGACGTAGTCATCTCGAAACTCGAATGGGCGAAACGCGCTCAGTCGCGGCGCCAGATTGTTGGGACTTATTCGACCACTCTTATTTGGAGAGTGGATCCCCGAATTAGATCTCAAAAAGGAGTGGGACGAGGCACGGCAGGTGGCAGGGATTGCGGAGTGAAGTCGGAGCTTTGGGAGTGTCTGGCGGGCAAGGCACAGGCCAGTATTTGGGATCGTGAGGGCTATGACGATATTTTCGACGACCTTTGCCCCTCACGCCTGGGCCCAGGTAGACCGCGTTCTTCGCTTCACGCGGAGGCCTGCGCTCCCGCCTTTTCGCGCGTGGTTTCCGGTGCGCTGGCCCACACCGCCCTGTGTTTGGCCCATGCGCGCAGGGTTGCAATCTCCTCCGCGCGAGTGACTGAGAGCGGCACCGTGGACGAAAGCGCGGTGAGCAGGTCTTCCGTGCTCAGTTCCAGTTTGCGAGCGAAGGCGGCGTAGAGGCCGGTTTGCACGGCCGATTCGATTTCCGCTCCGGAAAAACCTTTGGCAGCTTCTGCGACTCGGTCCAAATCGTAGTCGGCCGGATTGCGTTTGCGCTTAGTCAGCTGGATGGAAAATACCTGTTTCCGCTCGTCCACACTGGGGAGGTCTACGAAGAAGAGCTCATCGAAGCGGCCCTTGCGAATCAACTCCGGCGGCAGCACGGTTACGTTGTTGCAGGTGGCGGCTACAAAGACAGCAGGTTTGCGGTCCTGCATCCACGAAAGAAACGACGCCAGCAGCCGCGACGAGACACCCGCGTCTGCCGATGCGGAATCGGGGCCGCTTCCGGCGAAGACTTTTTCCAACTCATCGATCCACAGCACGCAAGGGGCGAGGCCCTCGGCAACTTTGAATACTTTCTGAATCCGCTTTTCCGTCTCGCCTATGAATTTGTCGTACACGGCAGCGGTATCGAACTTCACCAGCGGCAATTTCCATTCTCCGGCTACGGCGCGGGCGCAAAGACTCTTGCCGCAGCCTTGCACGCCGAGAATGATGACACCCTTCGGCGGTTCGAGGCCGAACTTGAGGGCGCCGTCGTCCCACGCTCCGCGGCGCTGCTCCAGCCAGCGCTTCAGATTGTCGAGGCCGCCAACGCTGGACATGGTGTCGGTTGAGTCCACGAACTCCAACATTTCCGCGCGTTTCAGCAACGCTTTCTTGGCGTCGAGCACATCGGTGATGCACTCCGGCGAAAGCGCAAGCCGGCCAACCACGGTCTGCGAAATGGCGCGTTCGGCGGCTTCTTCCGTCAACCCCCGCAGATTCGCGGCCATGAGGTCCACGCCGTTCGAATCGAGCTGGAGTTTCAGGGCGTGGGTACTGGCCATTCGTGTATAGGTTTCACGGATAATCTCGCGCAGCCGGCCGCGATCAGGAAGGGGCAGATCGAGAAATTCCACCAGACTGACTAGTTCGGGTGGCATCTCAATCGCCGGGGCGGTGAGCAGCAGAGTCCTTCGGTTCGCGGAGAATTTCTGTCCCACGTCGCGCAAGCGGCGCACCACGACCGGGTTATCCATGTGCCGATGGAAATCCTTCAGCACGAACACAGCCTCGATGGTCATGGTCTCGAGGTTCGCCAGCGCCTGGACCGGATCGGTCGTGTTGTATACCGCCGTCTTCGGGGCCACGCCGGCACCGGAACCAGTTGCTGACAGCGCCTGACCAGCGACATCAGTGCCGCATCGAACGAGTCCGTCGGCGATGGTCCATTCAAACACCGGTAAGCTGAGCTGCGAGCAGGCGGTACGAACCAGCGACATCGCGCACACTTCCTCGACCGTCTCCATCACGACGATCGGAGTCGAGGAGTTGATCAGAACCTTCAGGCGATCGAGCGGACTTGCGAGCGAGTTCATGTTGATTTGACCCGGCCTGACCTGCTCCCGTAGAATACAGCTTCGGTTCCCACCGGAATATCCTCCTAGCGCAATCTAGGACAACAAAGGTAATCAAGCCCCATGGCAAATCATTTTTCGGCGCTGAAACGCGCCCGTCAGACAACGAAACGAACCGCTCGCAACCGGGCCAATTCTTCGCAGCTGCGGACCGCTCTGCGGAGCCTGCGCGAGAGCCTGGAAAAGGGCGACAAAACCGCCGCCGGTCAGACCTACCGGGAGACCGTGTCGGCGCTCGACAAGGCAATCCAGAAGGGCGTTCTGCACGAAAACACCGCCTCACGCTACAAGTCCCGCCTGTCGAAGAGGCTGGCCGCTCTCAAATAGGCTCGAATCGGGCTCTAAAGCAGGTGCCGGGAAGGTAAACCGTAGCCCCGCAGGTTCTATTGCAGATTCTTCTTGACCTTCCCCAGCGGTTTGTTATACTTAGCCAGTTCTCAGGACATTAAAGCAGTTTCTGCCGGTCTTGGTGAACCTCCGCCCGCGTTGTGGCATCTCCTTAAAGAAATTGAGCAACTTTCGGGTAGGGCGGGGCATCTATCTTGGGTAATTCTGGCAAATCCCTTTGCACCTGGCCCGAATTGACACTTGGCTAGCTCGTAGTCGACCATCACCCAGTGGACGATGGCATCGTGGTCCAGATTATCCCTAGTTGAAGGAGAAAGAACGAAAATGCGCTCTGATCGTGTATTTGACGCTCTACATACTTTGCGGAACCGGTACATGCTTTGCCAGCTGGCCTCCAAGGCAACGCGCAAGTTTCATAAGCCGAACACCCGCATTCAGGAAACCATGAACGATGTATTTGACAAGATCGCCGATGCGGAACGTCATGACATCCTAAGCGAACCCGAGAACTTTGCCGAAGCACAACGGCGAGCTGCTTAAGCGGCTCCGCCGTGTGCCCGCACGGCGGCAAAGCAATCCATCCCCCGCGAGAGAAAAAGACAATCCCTCCCGAAAAAGAAAATCCACGTAGGTAAATATGACCATTGCAGAACTCAAAGAAAAAAACATTACCGAGCTGACCAAGATCGCCCGATCCTTGGAGCTGCCCGGCGCCAGCGGACTCCGCAAACAGGATCTCATCTTCAAGATCCTGCAGGCACAAAGTGAAAAAGAAGGACACATCTTCGCCGAGGGTGTGCTGGAGATCCTCCCTGACGGCTACGGCTTCCTGCGCTCGCCCGACTACAACTACCTGCCCGGGCCGGACGACATTTACGTGTCGCCATCGCAAATCCGCAAGTTCGACTTGAAAACCGGCGACACCATCAGCGGCCAGGTGCGCCCGCCCCATGAAGGCGAGAAATATTTTGCGCTGGTCAAGATCGAGGCGGTCAATTTCGAGTCGCCCGACGAGGCCCGCAACAAGATTCTGTTCGACAACTTGACGCCGCTGTATCCGCAGGAGCGCCTGAAGCTCGAAACCACGCGCGAGAATATCAGCGCACGCGTAATGGACCTGCTCACCCCGCTCGGCAAGGGACAGCGCGGCCTCATTGTCTCGCCGCCACGCGCCGGCAAAACCATGCTGCTGCAAAACGTGGCGAATTCGATTACTACGAATCACCCGGAAGTCGTGCTGATGGTGCTGCTGATCGACGAGCGCCCGGAAGAAGTCACTGACATGCAGCGCTCGGTTAAGGGCGAGGTCATCTCCTCGACGTTTGATGAGCCCGCCGCCCGCCACGTGCAGGTCGCGGAAATGGTGATCGAAAAGGCGAAGAGGTTGGTCGAGCACAAACGCGATGTCGTCATCCTGCTCGATTCCATCACGCGCCTGGCGCGCGCTTACAACACCATCGTTCCGCCCTCGGGCAAGGTCCTCTCGGGCGGCGTCGATTCGAATGCTTTGCAGCGTCCGAAGCGTTTCTTTGGTTCAGCACGCAACATCGAAGAGGGCGGCTCGCTCACCATCATCGCCACCGCTCTGATCGACACCGGCTCCCGCATGGACGACGTGATCTTTGAAGAATTCAAAGGCACGGGCAACTCGGAAATCATCCTGGATCGCAAGCTGGTGGATAAGCGGACCTTCCCGGCTATTGATATTCAGCGCTCGGGCACGCGCAAGGAAGAGCTGCTGATTCCGAAAGAGGATTTGCAGCGCATCTGGGTGCTGCGCAAGGTGCTGAATCCGCTGTCGCCGGTCGAGGCGATGGAGCTTCTGATCGAGCGGCTGGCTAAGGCGGGGTCGAACAGCGAATTTCTGGCCAAGATGAGCCAGTTGTAGGTTGTGGAGAGACGGGCGCCACTCGCCCGTCCAGCCCCCTGAAGGGACATGCGATTTTCGAGATTACGGTATCGCGAAAGCGCGCGCCGTCAGAGACCGCCAATCCCAGCGGCGGCTTGACAGCGAGAAGCTGTGGCTCTCGGGGCCGAACTCAAGCAGCACGTGGATAAGGCCGGCGCCAATATCCTTTCCATGGACGCGATCCAGGAAGGCACTGGAAATCCAAAAGCTGGCCAAGTGCGTTCAAGACAAGATGCGCAACGCTTACTGAGAACGACGCCGTCGCTTGCGGCACTTTGCCGCGGCTTCGCTGCGTGAGACGCGGCAAGCCGCGTCTCTACAACCGCGCGCACGCTGGCTTACTCCGATCCGATTCGCATCCCGTAGAACGACCGGTACACGAAGAAGACCGAGACCGCGAAGAAGGCGAGCGCCAGGATGTGCGTCAGCCTGGTGCCCTGGTCGCGGGTCAGCGAGACGGCCAATTCGACCGCCAGGAGCCCGAAGAGCGTCGTGAACTTGATGACCGGGTTCATGGCCACCGATGACGTGTCCTTGAAAGGATCGCCCACGGTATCGCCGATAACCGTGGCGTCGTGCAGCGGTGTGCCTTTCTGTTTCAGTTTTACTTCGACGATCTTCTTGGCGTTATCCCACGCGGCGCCGGCGTTGGCCATGAAGATTGCCTGGTAGAGACCGAAGATCGCAATCGAGATCAGGTATCCGATAAAGAAGAACGGTTCCACGAAGGCGAAGGTCAGGGTCCCGAAAAAGACCGCGAGAAAGATGTTGAACATTCCCTTCTGTGCGTACTTGGTGCAGATCTCAACCACTTTCTTGCTGTCGGCAACCGAAGCTTTCTCAGCGCTATCGAGTTTGATGTTGGCCTTGATGAACTCCACCGCGCGATAAGCGCCGGTAGTGACGGCCTGCGTGGATGCGCCCGTGAACCAATAGATCATCGCGCCGCCGGTAATCAGTCCCAGAAAGAACGGAGCGTGCAACAGCGAGAGCTTATCCACATTTGTGGTCAGCCCGTTGGTCAGCGCCATGATGATGGAGAAGATCATCGTCGTTGCTCCCACCACGGCGGTTCCGATCAGCACCGGTTTGGCGGTCGCCTTGAAGGTGTTGCCCGCGCCGTCGTTTTCTTCCAGCAAATCCTTGGCGCGCTCAAAATTCACGGCCATGTTGAAGTCCTTCTTGATCTCCGCCTTGACGTTGGGCACCTGCTCGATCAGCGAGAGTTCATAGACGGACTGCGCGTTGTCGGTGACCGGGCCGTACGAATCGACGGCGATGGTCACCGGGCCCATCCCGAGGAAGCCGAAGGCAACCAGGCCGAAAGCAAACACCGGCGCGGCGATCATAGTGGCTGCCGCGCCCAGACCTTGAAGACTGAACAAGTAGGCAACCGACATCAAGCCAACCATCGTAAGCCCCAGCCAATACGCGGAAAAGTTTCCAGCGACAAAACCCGAGAGGATCCCGAGCGATGCGCCGCCTTCTTTTGCCGAGGTCACCACTTCGTTCACGTGGCGCGAATCCACTGAGGTGAAGACCTTGACGAACTCGGGAATCACCGCTCCCGCCAGCGTTCCGCAGGAGATGATCGAAGCCAGCTTCCACCATTGCGTCGTGTCGCCGCCCAAATTGGGGATGATGAGTGACGAAACAATGTAGGTGGCAATGATCGAAACAATCGAGGTGATCCAGACCAGCGAAGTTAGCGGCGTCTCAAAATTCATTTGGTCCGCGTTCCCATACCGTGCCTTCGCGATGGCGCTATTGATGAAATATGCCAGCGCGCTGGCCACGAGCATCATGATGCGCATCACGAAGATCCACACCAGCAGTTGCACCTGGATCGCCGGATCTTTTACGCCCAGCAAGATGAACGTAATCAGCGCGACGCCGGTTACGCCATAAGTTTCGAAACCATCCGCCGATGGCCCAACCGAATCGCCGGCGTTGTCGCCGGTGCAATCGGCGATCACGCCAGGGTTGCGCGCATCGTCTTCCTTGATCTTGAAGACGATCTTCATCAAATCGGCGCCGATATCGGCAATCTTGGTGAAGATGCCGCCCGCAATGCGCAGCGCAGCCGCGCCCAGCGACTCGCCGATTGCGAATCCGATGAAGCACGGGCCGGCATAGTCGCCCGGTATGAACAGCAGGATGAAGAGCATGATCAGCAGTTCGACCGAGATGAGCATCATGCCAATCGACATTCCGGCCTCAAGCGGGATCTGATAAACGGGATACGGTTTGCCGGGCAGAGAAGCGAACGCGGTCCGCGAATTCGCGAAGGTGTTTACGCGAATGCCAAACCACGCCACTCCATAGCTGCCCGCGATTCCGACCAGGCTGAACACCAGGATGATCACAACGCGGGGAACTTCGAAGTGGCGCAGCACGCCAAAGTAGAGCACGATGATGGCGGCAATGAAGGCCCACAGCAGCATCAGGAACTTGCCCTGCGTGATCAGATAGGTCTTGCAGGTTTCGTAAATCAGTTCGGAGATTTCACGCATGGAGCGGTGCACGGGCAGGTTCTTCAGCCGCATGAAAATGACCATGCCGAAGCCGAGTCCGAAGACGCAGAACAGCAGCCCGATCATCAGCAGACGATGCCCGTCGATGCCGAGGAACGAAACCGAAGATAGGTCAGGCAGTTTCAAGGCCGCCTCGCCGCCCGCTTCCGTAGTAGTTTGCGCGGCGGGCTGCGCCAGCGCGTAGCCAGCGGTCAGAAGCAGCAGAGTTGCGAGCGTTACCGAAGTCGTCGCAAAGCATCTTTTCACAAACCAACGTGCCACGGACGCAAGATTGGCGTTCCAGGTGCGCATCAAAATCCTCCTAAGTATTCAGGGGTCACGACGTGTGATTTTGTTCCGGCACGTTAACCGCTCGCTGGAGGATTCCATCCGCCGCGAATACGGCTGCCACCGGAGTTCCGAACACGCTCCGAACACGCTTCCACCGCAAGGCATAACAATTAAAGAGGAGTGCCGATTTGGCCGCATCGGAAAACTTGCGCGTCGGCATATTGTCCCTTGATCGGACTACACACCTCTGCACAAAGCACTCGTTTATAGCATCTTGCCGGAAGTCGGGTCAATGACGGTATCAAAATGACGGCGCATCACCCGGGCCGCAGGTCACCTGAATCGGGCTGCTTCCGTATAATTAACAATCTGTCATGTGCGCTTCTCTTGACTCCATCGTCGCCGCGACGCGCCAGCGCCTAACCCAGCGCGCATCCGCGCTGTCCAGTAGCCGGCGAAACTCAGACCGGCAGGCGCTCGAACGCGCGGCCGCCGCGCACACTCCACGAGGATTCCGGAATCAGCTGCGCCGGGTCGCCCAAGACGGAATCGCGATAATCGCCGAACTGAAAAAAGCCTCACCCTCAAAAGGCTTGATCCGCGCAGATTTCAGACCATCCGAACTCGCGCGGGAGCTCGAGCGGGCAGGGGCCGCCGCGCTGTCGGTGTTGACCGACGAACAATTTTTTCAAGGTTCGCTGGACTATCTGCGCCAGGCCTCGTCCAGCAGTTCTCTTCCCTGCTTGCGCAAAGATTTCATCGTCGATGAATTCCAGATCGTGGAAGCCCGAGCAAACCGAGCCGACGCCATCCTGCTGATTGTCGCCGCCCTCAATCAGAAAGAATTAGTATCGCTGGTTGGAATCGCGCGATCTCACAGCCTCGACGTTTTGTGCGAAGCTCATGACGAACAGGAACTGCAACGCGCTCTCGATGCCGGCTGTGACCTGATCGGTATCAACAACCGCAATCTGCGCACCTTCGAAGTCAATCTCGAAACCGCATTCCGGCTGGTGGAAAAAATGCCCGCCGCGTGCGTCCGCGTAGCCGAGAGCGGCATTCAATCCGGCGCTGACGTGGCTCGTCTGCGATCCGCAGGCTACGAAGCGTTCCTGATCGGCGAATCATTGATGAAAGCGGAGCGCCCAAGCGAAGCGCTGACAAGGTTAATCGAGGACGCAAAAGTAGTGGTCAGTACGAGTTGATGTGACTGACAACTGGCAACTGAGAGCCGACAGCTGTCTTTATGACTTGGATCAAAATCTGCGGGATCACGAACCTCGACGACGCGCTCGCCGCCACCGATGCGGGCGCGAACGCGCTGGGCTTCGTTTTTTATCCGAAGAGCCGACGCCATGTCACTCTAGAAACCGTGTGCTCGATCGTCGCCAAGGTACCGCGGCAAATGGAGAAGGTCGGCGTTTTCGTCAATGAGACCGTGGACCACGTACGCGACATCGCCAAACACGCGGGACTGACGGCGGTGCAATTGAGCGGCGACGAGAGCCCAGAATTCAGCCGGTCGCTTTTCCGGGAACTCGGCAATAAGTCCCGCCGCACGGCGATCTTCCGCTGCTATCCGGCAAAGATTTTCGACGCGCCGGCGGAACAAACTGTCGGCTGGGATCCGGTCGCGGCCGGACTGGTCGAGCCGGACGAGGCCTACAAGGGGAAACGCGTGCACAAAATTCATGTCGCCAAAAATGGAGACCTCTTCCTCGAAACGCACGGCTTCCGCCCCGGAGTGATCACGGGCGTCCTGCTAGATTCCTCAAATGACGAAAGGCGTGGCGGCACCGGGCAAAAGTTCGACTGGGAACGCGTCCAGCCCTGGGCCGGAATCATCAACAGCATCAGCAAACTGATCGTCGCGGGTGGCCTGCGTCCCGGCAATGTGCAGGAAGCGATCCACATTCTCCACCCCTGGGGCGTGGACGTTTCCACCGGCGTCGAGCGCGAACCCGGCAAAAAAGATCCCCGAAAAGTCCGCGCCTTTGTCGAAGCGGTGCGGGCCATGGAAGAGGCGAGTTGAAGATGGCAACCGCGACTATAACCAAGAACAACCGGAACCAAACGGCCGGCACGCTTCCGCCAAAAGCCGCCACTGCCGGCCGTTTCGGCGCTTATGGAGGCCGCTACGTTCCGGAGACTCTGATGGCCGCGCTTGATGAACTGGAGCGCGAATACGAAAAAGCAAAGCGCGATCGCAAATTTCAACAACGCCTCGATCGGCTGCTGAAGACATACGCCGGACGCCCGACGCCGCTATTCTTCGCCCGACGCCTGACCGAAAAACTTGGCGGCGCGAAAATTTATCTCAAGCGCGAAGACCTTCTCCACACCGGCGCGCACAAAATCAACAACTGCCTCGGCCAGGCCTTGCTCGTCGAACGCATGGGCAAGCACCGCGTGATCGCGGAAACCGGCGCCGGTCAGCACGGCGTCGCGACGGCCACTGTCTGCGCGCTGCTTGGCTTCGAGTGCGTGGTCTACATGGGCACTGAGGACATGCGCCGCCAGGAGCTCAACGTTTTCCGCATGCGTCTGCTGGGCGCTGAAGTTCGCGGCGTCGATTCCGGCTCGCGCACTCTTAAGGACGCCATCAACGAGGCCATGCGCGACTGGGTCACGAACGTTCGCACCACGCACTACCTGCTGGGCAGCGTACTCGGAGCACATCCCTATCCGACTATGGTGCGCGACTTCCATCGCGTGATCGGACGCGAAGCCCGCGTCCAGATTCGCAAGGCTGAAGGCAAACTTCCCAACGCCATCATCGCCTGCGTTGGCGGAGGATCAAACTCGATCGGCATCTTCTACGACTTTCTCAAAGACACGAAAGTCGAACTCATCGGAGTCGAAGCCGGCGGCCGCGGCTCGGCACTGGGCGAACATGCGGCGCGTTTTCGCGGAGGCTCGCCGGGTGTTCTGCAGGGAACTTATTCCTACGTGCTGCAGGATGCGGCGGGGCAGATCGCGCTCACGCACTCCGTCTCCGCTGGTCTGGATTACCCGTCGATCGGGCCGGAGCACGCCATGCTGAAAGACACGGGGCGCGCTGAATATGTTCCTGCTTCTGACTCAGAAGCGCTTGAGGCGACGATGATGCTGGCGCGGACGGAAGGGATTATTCCGGCGCTGGAGTCCGCGCACGCTGTCGCCGAGGTCATCAAGCGGACGCCGAAGATGAAGAAGTCGGAAATTGTGATCGTCAATATTTCGGGGCGCGGGGACAAGGATGTCGGCATCTTGCGGGAGAATCTGAAGCTGGATTGAGAATTTGGAATGTGCGACTCGTGAATCCTCAATTACAAATCACCAATCACCAATTAGCAATTCCACATGCCCTTTCATTTCGAAAACAAACCCTCGCTCATCGCCTACGTAACCTGCGGCGACCCTGACCTCGCGACCACACGCGACGTCATTCTCGCTGCCATCGACGCCGGCGCGAGCGTAATTGAACTCGGTGTCCCTTTCAGTGATCCGCTCGCCGATGGCCCGGTCATCCAGCGCGCCAGCGAGCGGGCGCTTAAAAAAGGAGTGTCGCTGCAACACGTGCTTACGCTCGCCTCCGAAATTCGCGAACATTCGCAATCCGTCGGCCTCGTGATTTTCTCGTACCTCAATCCCATTCTGCGCATGGGCCTGCCGAAATTCTGCCAGGTGGCGCGGCTTGCTGGGATCGACGGAACACTAATCACCGATCTGCCCGTCGAAGAATCAGCAGAGTATCTGCGCGAGGCGAGCAAGAACGAGCTGGCAACTATTTTTCTGGCTGCGCCCACCTCGACCGACCAGCGACTGAAGTTGATCGCCCAGGTTTCAACCGGCTTTATTTATGCGATTTCCCGCACCGGCGTCACCGGCGCGCGCCAGCAGATGACTGGAGACGCCAAAACTCTCGTCAAGCGCATCCGCCGTTTCACCAAGCTTCCGATTGCCGTCGGCTTTGGAATCTCAACCCCAGCGCAATTCGCGGCCGTCGGCACATTCGCTGAAGGTGCGGTGGTCGGGAGCGCCATCGTCCACACCATCGAACAAAATCCCGGACGGGAAGCCGCAACTGTGGCAGAATTTGTGAGGCAGCTCTCAGCCATCAGCCGTCAGCCAGCAGCTGGGCGTGCTCGATAATAGAGTCTGGGAACTTGAGGTTCGTGGGGCTTCTGCATTCACGGCCTCGCATAGCAGTTAAACTGACGGCTGATGGCTGAAAGCTCTATGGACATTGCCGATTGGCGCAAGAAGATCGACGAACTGGACCGCAAACTGGCGGCGCTGCTTAACGAGCGCGCTGCCGCTGCCGTCGAAATTGGAAGATTGAAACGCAATACCAGCCTGCCCATTTACGAACCCGAGCGCGAGCGCGAAGTGATCGCCAATGTGCAGCGCAGCAGCAGTGGTCCATTGACCGAGCGCGATCTCGCTCAGATCTACGAACGAATCATGGACGTAATGCGCAGCATCCAAAAGCACGAAATCGTCCCCGACGAACGAACTTAATCATGATTGTCGCAATGCAAGATTCGGCCAGTGAAGATCAGATCCAGCAGGTGATCGATCGACTGGTTCAGTTCGGATTCGAAGTTCACCGCTCCACCGGTGCGCATCAGACGGTCCTTGGCGGCGTCGGAGTTCCCCGTGACTTCGACACGGGCGTGGTCGAAATCATGCCGGGAGTGCAGGAAGTTCACCGCATCACTTCCCCCTACAAACTGGCTGGCCGCAGCTTTCGTCCTGAGGGCACGGTAGTTAAATTTGCAAATGGTATTGAAATCGGTGGCAAGAAAATTGTCGTGATGGCCGGGCCCTGCTCGGTGGAATCTCGCGAGCAACTATTCGCCGTTAGCGATCTGATCGCCAAAGCTGGAGCGCGCGTTCTCCGCGGCGGCGCATTTAAGCCTCGGTCTTCTCCGTATTCATTTCAAGGACTTGGCCTTGAGGGTCTGAAATTCCTGCGCGAAGCGGGCGATCGTTTCAAACTGCTCGTGATCAGCGAAGTCATGGAGATCTCCCAGATCGAGCTGATGCTGCCTTATATCGACATCTTCCAGGTGGGCGCACGCAATATGCAGAACTTCAATCTGCTGCGTGAACTGGGTAAAGTCCGCAAGCCCGTGCTGCTCAAGCGCGGCATTGCCGCCACCTTCGAAGAACTTCTGTGCTCGGCTGAATACCTGCTCGCCGGGGGCAACTACGAAATCATTCTCTGTGAGCGCGGCATCCGCACGTTCGAAACTTACACTCGCAACACGATGGACATTTCCGCGATCCCGATCATTCATAAACTCTCGCACCTGCCGATGACCGCCGATCCGTCGCACGGCACCGGGCGCCGCGACAAGGTGGCTCCCATGGCGCGTGCGTCGGTTGCCGCCGGCGCTGATGCCATGCTCATCGAGGTTCATCACCAGCCGGACAAAGCGCTCTCCGATGGTGCGCAGTCCCTTTACCCGGAACAGTTTTCGAAGCTGATGGACGAACTCCGCATGATCGCGCCCGCGGTGGGGCGCGAGATCGCGTAGGACTAATTTGTGATTGGTGATTTGTAATTGGCAATGAAAATCAAGAATCACAAATTACGAATTGCAAATTACCCATGGCCTTCAGGCAAGTCACCATCATCGGAACCGGCTTGATCGGAGGCTCGCTGGGCCTCGCGCTAAAGAAACGCCAGCTGGCCGGACGAATCGTTGGGTGCGATCGCGCTCCAGTTTTGGAACGGGCGCAGGACTGCGGCGCCATCGAAGCTGGAACCACCGATCCCGCGGACGCCGTACGCGGCAGCGACCTGGTGGTGCTGGCAACCCCCGTGATAGCGATCCTCGATCTGATCGGGCGGCTCGGGCCAATGTTGCCCGCCAAGACACTGGTAACCGATGTCGGCAGCACGAAGGTGGAAGTTGTGCAACGCGCCGCGAAATCGTTCGGACGAAACGCGGAGCAAAGATTCCTCGCCGGGCATCCCATGGCGGGCAAGGAAAACGCCGGTGTGGAGTTTGCCGATGCCGATCTTTTCGAAGGCGCGGCATGGCTCTTCACGCCGCTTCCCCGCCAGAACGTTCACGCCGGACAATGCGGAGAATTTATCCACTGCGCGGAGAAGATGGGCGCGAAAATAGCCGTCGTCGATTCCGCCGAGCACGACCGCTTCTGTGCCTGGATCAGCCATCTGCCGCAGATGATCTCAACCGCGCTGGCCGCCACGCTGGTCGACGAATTCGGCCCCGACGCGCCCGTGCTCGACATTGGCGGACGGGCCCTGCGCGAGATGACCCGCATCTCCGGCAGTCCCTATTCGATGTGGCGCGACATCGCCATCACCAATCGCAAGAATCTGAGTGATGCGCTGCAGAAGCTGGAACAACGTCTCGCGCACATTCGCGAGAATCTGGACTCGAAGCAACTGGCCGTGGAATTTGAACAAGCGCATCAGCTACGCAAGAACCCGATAAAGCGACAGGTAGCTATGGGGAAACGAGATTCGGTAGCGAGAGGAGCGAGTAGACGGCGGGACTAGCTCAGTCCCCCTCCGCCCTCGCCCACGAGGGAACTCGATCTGGCGGAAACGGGCCGTGTCCCATGACTCGGAAAATACCATCGCCCTTGTCATCGATGAACGTAAGCTCGAAGACGCAGGCCGCTTCACTGTCGATGATCCACTTACCTTGGTCTTGGTGCGCCGCAGGTATTAACTGAAAGCGTGGCAGACCGTGGGTTTCTAACGGCGCGAGCGGATTGTCCTCGATACCCGGTAAGGCCCACCCTTCCGCACGGTAAAACTGGGTTATAGAAACTGGGTCATACTTGAAGTCGCAAGCCAATACTCCAGGAACTGCCATGAGCACAACAAGGGCAGCGACGAGGTATCAAATCGCATAGTTATATGCGGAACTAAATTAAATTACATGCAATTCCTTAGTCGTTGCATGCCACCGCGCTGAAAATTCCGGTAGAATTCTTCTGCCATGAACAAAGTTGTCGCGAGCGCTGAACAGGCAATCCAGGACGTGTTTGACGGAGCCACCATCATGGTGGGCGGATTCGGTTTGTGTGGAAATCCTGAGAACCTGATCCGCGCTCTTGTCCACAAGGGCGTCAAGAACCTCACGACCATCAGCAACAACGCCGGGGTCGATGGCTTCGGCGTGGGACTGCTCCTCGCGAATGGCCAGATCCGGCGGCACATCGGAACCTACGTCGGGGAAAACAAATTGCTCGAACAGATGGTGTTGAATGGCACCGTGGAACTCGACCTGGTTCCGCAAGGAACCTTTTCCGAGCGAATTCGCGCCGGGGGCGCTGGAATTCCCGCGTTCTTTACGCCCACTGGCGTCGGGACGCTGGTCGCTGTGAGCAAGGAAGCGCGCGAGTTCGATGGCCGCACTTATATCCTGGAGCGCGCGCTGAAAGCCGACTTTGCCTTCATCAAGGCCTGGAAGGGCGACCGATGGGGTAACCTCGTCTATCGCAAAACCGCGCGCAATTTTAACCCGATGATGGCGACCGCGGCCAAGATCACGATCGCCGAAGTTGAACACCTGGTCGAACCGGGCGAACTGGATCCTGACTTGGTGCATACGCCGAGCGTATTTGTGAAACGAATTTTTCAGGGTACACATTTCGAAAGGCGAATCGAGAAACGAACTGTGACGAAGGCGGCAGCGAGTAGATAGCAAGAAGTCGTTGGTCATTAATCGTTCGGGAGTCGCAGCCGATTCTCGTCGCTCGCCACCGACCATCGACTAACGACCAGCGACTTTTCTCCTCATCCCCGGACCAGACTCGAAGGAAACGATGTCAACTCTGCCCAAAGCCACAAAAGACCTCGACAAACGCGAACGCATCGTGAAGCGCATTGCCCGCGAATTGCGCGACGGATTCTACGTCAACCTCGGCATCGGGCTGCCTACGCTGATTGCCAACCATGTTCCGCCGGGCATGGACGTGATTCTTCAATCCGAGAACGGGATGCTCGGCATCGGGCCGTACCCCCTCGAAGGCTGCGAAGACGCCGACCTGATCAACGCGGGGAAGGAAACGGTCAGCGAGCTCGCGGGCACCGCGTACTTTTCGAGCGCCGATTCTTTCGCGATGATTCGCGGAGGGCATGTTGACCTTAGCGTGCTGGGCGCGATGGAAGTCGACGAACTCGGCAATCTCGCGAACTGGATGATTCCCGGGAAAATGGTCAAAGGCATGGGCGGCGCCATGGACCTGGTCGCCGGAGCGCGGCGCGTTATTATCGCCATGGAACATGCCACCAAAGATGGGCAGCCGAAGATCCTGAAGAAATGCACTCTGCCTCTGACCGGCGTAAAGGTAGTGGACACAATCGTCACCGAGATGGCCTACATCCGAGTTACCCCGGAAGGCTTGCTGCTCGAAGAGATTGCTCCCGGCCTGACGGTCGACGACGTTCAGAAGGCGACGGAAGCGAAGCTGCGGGTCAGTTCTGAGCTGAAGACGATGTAGGGACTCGGCCGTTGGCTCCGCTGAGACCGAGCAAGGTACCGCCGAAGCAGTACGACTCACACGGGATTACCCTAGCAAACAACCACATTCCCGCGCATATCATCTCTCCTCTGCCTGAGGATGTTGGGGCTCGTCCTTCGGGGCACGAAAGAAAAGGAGGAGGTAGAAATGTGGCCAAAGGGAGTCTTGTTCTGCTGTCTGTCGTTCTTGTTTCTGCCCTTGCTAGCGCACAAGTACCGGGAGGAATCTTGGGAGGATCTGAACCTGATCTCAAGACTGCTTACGTCGGGAGTACTCTGACGTGTTCTCCGTCGTATACCATCGTCGTTCCCAGACCTTTGTTAGAACAGGCAAAACTCAAGGCTCGACTTGCTGCTCTTTTGCGCGAAAGCCTTTACGACGATGCGAAAGGAATCGTCAATATGCCGCGGGAAAAAGAGATAAGGAAACTTGCAAGTAAGCTGAGAAACAAGAGAGATGACTAGACGGCGAGCCGCCAGGGGTGTAACCGACGACCTCGCGGCTCTTAGACCCGGGAAAGGCGAAACGGTGCGCTGAGCAATCGCGCGGGAAGCATCACGGCGGCCCAAACCAGTGCGAGCACTCCGTGGACGGCAATGCCTACCAAGCGGAAGGGCAGCAACAGCAACCAGACGATCGGATAGAGGATCAGCGCCAGCAGGGCGACGGGCCAGCACAGCACGAAGAGAAAACACCAGAGCAGAAAGGCGACCATGGGGGCAACTCCTCCTGAATATAATACGCATGCTGAGGGGGAAAAGTTCGGCCGCAGAGTCAGGCGGCTGGAATCTTCACCACTGGGAGCACAGAGGAACACTGGGGAAAGAACCCAGGGGAAAGCGGTGGCTGTGCACATCAATTCAATAGTCCGTTGAGAAAGAAGTCCTCCGTCTTCCTCTGTGTCTCCTCAGTGTCCTCTATGGTTAGGATTTAAGATATTTCCGCAGAAATCGCAGGCTCCGGAGACTTGCATCACTCCAAATTTCGGACTCGAATCCGTGGCCAGCGCCAGGATAGATTTTAATTTCGTACGCGATTCCCTTCTTCTCCAGCAACTTCTGCAACTGGTAGGCTTCCTCAACTGGGACAGTCGGATCGGCCTCGCCGTGCAGAATTAGCACGGGGCAGAGGCGCCTCATAAAGAGCTTCATCTCTTTGGGCATGCCTCCGAAAAACTCGACGACGGCTTTTACGCGATGGTCGATGGCAGAGTTGGCGAGCGAGAGATAGGCTCCCAGCGAAAAGCCCAGGAGAGCGATGCGTTCCGGATCGACTTGGGGCTGGGTTTCGATGAAGCTGATCGCGTCCCAGAGGGTTTTCATCCACAGCGGAAAATTGCTCTTCATCGACTGTAGGTCGGCGGGCTCAGTGCCGGTGCGGTCAAAATAATGCAGCAAGTAAACAGCGAAGCCCTCAGCCGCCAGCACGCTGGCGTAGCGCTCCATGCCTGAGACATCGCCGCCGGCGCCGTGGAGCGCGATGATTGCCGGAACGGGGCCGTCGAGGGTCTTGGGCAGGTAGGCGTCCAGGTGGATGAGTTTGCCGCCGCACTGGAACGTGAGTTGGGATTGAGAGACGGTGGGCATTCTGGGATGGGTTCGAAGAGACCTTCCGCGCTGCGCTCGGTTGGACAGCCGAGGGCGGCTGTCCCTACGCGAGTTTGCTCGATGCCTCCGACAGTTTTCTTAGCGATTTTGTGTAGGGCGCCCGGGCTATTCCGCGTTCGGTGATGATCGCCGCGACGTATTTTGCGGGCGTTACGTCGAAGGCAGGGTTCTCGACCTGGACTCCGTCGGGCACCATCTGCTTGCCGGCGATGTGGGTCACTTCTCTGGCATTGCGCTGCTCGATGGGAATTTTGCTGCCGTCGGACGTGGCGAGATCGACGGTCGAAATCGGCGCGGCGACGTAGAACGGGATGCCGTGCTCCTTGGCCAAAACGGCCACCGTGTAGGTGCCGATTTTGTTGGCCACATCTCCGTTGGCAGCGATCCGGTCGGCGCCTACGACGATGGCTCCGATCTTACCTTGCTGCATCATGACTCCGGCCATGTTGTCGGAGATGACGGTGGTGGGGATGCCATCTTTCATCAACTCCCATGCGGTGAGGCGCGAACCCTGCAGAAAGGGGCGGGTCTCGTCGGCGTAGACATGAAGTTTCTTGCCTTGTTCGACGGCCGCGCGGATGACGCCAAGCGCGGTGCCGTAACCGGCGGTGGCAAGCGCTCCGGCGTTGCAGTGGGTAAGGACACCGCCGCTGGACGGCATGAGGGTAGCGCCGTGGCGTCCCATGGCCTGGTTGGCGGCGATATCTTCGGCGTGGATGCGCTGAGCTTCTTCGATTAGCGCTTGCTGGATTTGCACGACGGGGCGGACGCGAAGGGATTCAAATTTCTCCGTCATACGGCGGATCGCCCAAAACAGGTTGACGGCGGTGGGGCGCGTCTGCCGGATGGCTTCGCAGATCTGGTCGAAATCTTTCTTGAGGTCTGCCCCGTTCTCGGCTTTGGAATTCTTCACTCCCAGCGCGATGCCCATGGCGGCGGCAACGCCAATCGCGGGCGCTCCGCGGACGACCATGTTGCGGATCACGTCTGCGACCTGCTGGTGCGTGGTGCAGGTTACGTACACTTCTTCGGTCGGCAGCTTCGTCTGATCGATGAAGACGACGCCGGCGTTGGTCCATTCCAGGGTTTGAATCATGAGTTAGTCGTTAGTCGTTGGGGCCAAATGCTAACTGCTAATTGCTAAGTGCTCTTTTCTTACTTCGACTGCCGTAAAAATCGAAATGAAATTTGCGGGCGCGGCGGCTTTTTCTACGCTGGGTCGCCCGTGGGCGTCCTGACGCTCGACCAGGCACATCACGCCGATCACTTCGAAACCGTATTCGCGGGCAGCTTCGATGGCTTGCACGGTTGAGGATCCGGTGGTGCACACATCGTCGACGATCACCACTTGCGCGCCTTTTTCGCGGAAGCCTTCGATACGCTGGCCGGTACCATGTTGCTTTTCCGCCTTACGCACGAGGAAGCCGTGCATGGTTCCGCTGGTGACGGCCACGGCGACCACAATGGGGTCGGCACCCAGGGTCAGTCCGCCGACGGCGTCCGCTTCCCAGCCTTGCTCCCGGATTTCAGCGAGAAAGACTTCGCCGACGAGTTGTGCCCCACGGGCGTCGAGCGTAGTGACGCGGCAGTCGATGTAATAGTCGCTGGTGCTGCCCGAGGACAACTGAAACTCGCCCAGGCGAAATGACTTGTGGGCCAGCATTTCCAAGAGCTCTTGTCGCGGAGTTGACATGAATTTCTACGATAGCAGAAAAGAAGTTTGCAGTTCTCAGTTCCCCGCTCTCAGAAAAAGCACTCGCCGGAACAGTGAGAACTGAGAACCGGAAACGGAGAACTCTACTGATTCAATTTCTCCAGATGCCGAAACCCATCCGTGGCGGCGAACATCGCGACCGTGATGGTTCCGTTGTAGGCCATGTGAATGAGAACACCGGCGGCTACGGAATTTGTTTTGGCTCTCACTGTGGTCAGGACAATGCCGACCAGGAAGATCACGAGCACCGGTCCCCACGCGCGCCCCAGCTGCGCGACGTGCAGCAGGGCGAAACCGAGCGCGGTCACGAAGACGGCAATTGGCAAACCGAGGCGGCGCGCGAGCACGGGATAGAGAAAGCCGCGAAAAAAAAGCTCTTCCATCAGAGGCGCAAGGGTAATGCTGAGGATGCTGAGTGCCCAGGCTTCGGCGGGCGTGCGGAAAAAGCTGTCGATCGGCAGCTCTTTGGGAATCGGCAGAAAATGAGCCAGAACCTGCAATGCCAACGAAAGCGCGAATCCCGCAACGACGTAAGCGGCAATGTTGGAGGGCCAGTTCCAGTGGATGGCCGCGAGAAAATCGGGACGGCGGCGTTCCCGCGTCACCAGAACATACATGTAGGCGAGGATGAGAAGGTAGGCCAGGGATTGTCCTGCGACGACGACTAGCGGGATGCGTGCGATTTCGCCGAGGGCGGCGTGCGGGTACACCCACCAGCGGGCGATGAGCAGCACGGCAAACACTCCGACAAAGAGCGCAACGATGGTGAGGAATATGAGACGGAGGACATCCCAGCCAGTCCAGGCTGGATCGGGCGGCGCAGTTGGGATGAGTTCGGTGGGTTGTGGGTTGTGAAAATGGGTTGCGGCTGCAGCGAATCCCGAGTCGCGATCGCCGCCGGCATCTGCCGAGCTTTGCTCGGCCTGGACGGGCGAGGGCGCCCGTCCCCACACGGGCGCCCCATCCGCGGGCGCTGGACTTGGCGTTGGATGCTCGGGGAGATCGTCCGGGGAAAAATTCACACGCGTTCTCCTGTGCCAGTGGGCGTGAGCACGCCCTTCGCGGAAGCATTTTTTGCCCATCCATTTTTTTCCGCCCGATTTATTTCTGAGCCTTTGAAATACGAGGTCAGTGCCTGGCCGGTGTAGGACTTCTTCACGCGGGCGACTTGTTCGGGCGTGCCCTGGGCAACGATGCGGCCGCCTTCTTCTCCGCCTTCGGGGCCGAGATCGAGGATCCAGTCGGCGTTACGGATCACATCCAGATTGTGTTCGATGATGATGACCGTGTTTCCGAGGTCGGTCAGCCGATGCAGAACGTCAAGCAATTTGCGCACGTCGTCGAAATGGAGTCCGGTGGTCGGCTCATCGAGAAGATAAAGAGTTTTCCCGGTCTGGCGCTTGCCGAGTTCGCGGGCGAGTTTGATGCGTTGAGCTTCGCCGCCGGAGAGGGTGACGGCGGATTGACCAAGGTGAATGTATCCGAGGCCAACGTCGACCAGGGTTTGCAGCTTCTGCTTTACCTGCGGGATGTTCTCCAGAATCTGCAGCACGTCGGACACGGGCGTTTCCAGCAGGTCGGCGATGGAGTAGCCGTTGTAGTGAACCGATAACGTTTCGTGGTTGTAGCGGCGTCCGCCGCAGACTTCGCACTGCACGTAAACGTCGGGCAGGAAATTCATTTCGATGCGACGCTGGCCTTCGCCCTGGCAGGCCTCGCAGCGTCCGCCAGGAACATTGAAGGAGAAGCGTCCGGGTTTGTATCCGCGCTCGCGCGATTCGGGCAGCATGGCGTACAGGTCGCGAACCGAGGCGAAGATGCCGGTATAGGTTGCGGGATTGGAGCGCGGGGTGCGGCCGATGGGCGACTGGTCGATGCGAATGACCTTGTCAATCAGCTCCGATCCGGTGATGGCTTTGTGCGAGCCGGCTTGTTCGCGGGAACGATAGAGTTGCTTGGCCAGCGCGCGGTACAGGATGTCGTTGACCAGGGTCGATTTGCCGGAGCCGGAAACTCCGGTCACAACCGTCATCACGCCCAGGGGAAAAACGACATCGAGATTCTTGAGGTTGTTCTCGCGCGCGCCGAGGATGGTGATGGCCTTCCCGTTCGGGCTGCGGCGCTGGGATAGCATGGCGATGTGCTGGCGTCCGGAGATGTAGGCGCCGGTGAGGGAGGCGGGCGAGTCCATGATTTCGGCGGGCGTTCCGGCAGCGACCAACTCGCCTCCATGACGACCAGCGCCGGGGCCGAGGTCGATTACATAGTCGGCGCGCCGTATGGTTTCTTCATCGTGCTCGACGACCAGGACGGTGTTGCCGAGGTCGCGCAAGTTTTCGAGCGCGGCAAGAAGACGCCCGTTGTCGCGGTGGTGCAGGCCAATGGAGGGTTCGTCGAGGACGTAGAGCACGCCGCGCAGCTTGGATCCGATCTGCGTCGCGAGGCGGATGCGCTGGCCTTCTCCGCCAGAGAGCGTGGCAGCCGAGCGGCCGAGCGATAGGTAGCCGAGCCCGACGTCGTACAGAAATTGCAGGCGTTCGGTAATCTCGTGCACGATGCGTCCGGCGATGGTCAGTTCCCTGCCCGTCAGTTTGATCTTGCGGGCGGCTTCGAAGGCGCGTGCAATCGGAAGACTCGTGAAATCGGCAATGGACATGCCATTCACTTTTACTGCCAGGCTTTCCGGACGCAGACGCTTGCCGTGGCACACGGAACATTCGGTGGCTGACATGAAATCGAGCAGGTACTCGCGATAGGTATCGGAAGTGGAGGATTCGAGATTCTGTTTGAGGTGGCCGAGAATCCCGAGAAATCCTGTCTTCCCTTCGCGCTGGCCTTCGCGCTGGCCGCCGCGCTGCGGCTCGCCGTAGAGCAGCAGGTTCTGAATCTTATCGGGAAATTTCTCAAAGGGCGTCGCCAGGTCGAAACCGTAGGCTTGCACAACCAACTGGATGCTGCGAATCAGGTTCTGCGATGCCGACCCCGGTCCCAGGCCGCCATCGAGTATCGGCTTCGACCAATCGACAATTACTTTGGCAGGATCGAGATCGTAGCGGCTTCCGAGGCCGTGGCATTCGGGACAGGCTCCATAGGAACTGTTGAACGAGAACGATCGCGGCTCCAGTTGCGGAACGCTGATGCCGCAATCCGGGCAGGCTAAGCGAGAAGAGTAGAGGGTTTCGTCTCCGTTGACGACGGCGACAAGCACAAGACCGCCGCCGAGTTTCATGGCCAGCCCGACTGAGAGTTCGAGGCGGTGTTCGATTCCGGGCTTCACCAGTAGGCGATCCACGACGACTTCAATGGTGTGGTTCTTCCGCTTGTCGAGGGAGAGGTCGTCTTCAAGGTTCACCAGTTCGCCATCGACGCGGGCGCGGGAGAAACCGTGCTGGACAAGCTTCTCCATCTCTTTTTTGAATTCACCTTTGCGGCCCCGAGCGATGGGCGCCATGATCATGACTCGATCATCGGGCGTGAGCGACATGACGCGCTGCACGATCTGTTCGGCAGATTGGCGGGTGATGGGCTTGCCGCAATTTGGGCAATGGGGCACGCCGATCGAAGAGTAGAGCAGGCGCAGGTAATCGTAGATCTCGGTGATGGTGCCGACGGTGGAGCGCGGACTGCGGCTGGTGGTTTTCTGCTCGATCGAAATCGATGGGCTGAGGCCGTCGATCGAGTCGACGTCGGGGCGCTCCATCTGGTCGAGAAACTGGCGAGCATAGGCCGAAAGCGTTTCGACGTATCGGCGCTGGCCCTCGGCGTAGATCGTATCGAAAGCGAGCGAGGATTTGCCCGAGCCGCTGAGCCCCGTAATGACCGTCAAGGTATTGCGAGGAATTTCGACGTCAATATTCTTCAGATTGTGCTGGCGCGCGCCGCGCACCGAGATCCTGGTGATGGCCATTTAGTGCTACACGTTATGGACTTCCGTAACGTGGACGGGTCCCAAGAAATGTTGGAGAGTGGAAATACGCAGTTCGATTCTCGTATCTTAGTTGTTAACAGCGGCGGGGGTCAAATGCGGATAGAGTAAAACATTTGCAATCGCATGCTTCAGAAGGTGGTTGCAACAAGGGCCTGTAACGTGAACGGACTTTCCGCAGCTTTCTTAATCAGCAGCACGGCAATCCTGAGTGTGATTCTGGGTGTATTCGGCGCGTATTGCGCGATTTGGGGATTACTGGCCGCGCTCAACCCCTCTCGGCCCAACGTCGTTCGGGCTTTCGTACCCCATCAAAGCCCCGCAAGCGGTGACTAAAGCGTCCCCCGCGATCTCGATATCCAATCCCTCATTCCCGCGTAGAGACGCGGCTAGCCGCGCCTTGTTCGCAGCGTGTCATGGCCTAGTGTTTCCCCGGAGGTCAGCGCCACGAGGTTACTGCTGGGGCGGCGGAGGCGGAATGACGGCCCCGGGCGGCTGTTGCCTGCGGAGCAGCTCCAGAATCTGCTCCGGGGTCTTCGGCCCCGCGTTGGGCTGGTTTGGGTCTTGTTGCTGCTGGTCCTGGACATTTCCATTCACGTCGGGCTGACCAGGTTGTCCGGCCTGAGCCTGATCGTCGGCGCTGTCGTCGGCGCTATCCTGTTCTTCATCTTTGCTCTCGTCGCCCTCGGCATTCGCCGATTGTCCCACCCCAGGTTGTCCGTTGCCCGGCTGCGGGACGATAAGCTGCTGGTTGAACGGCTGAGGCTGAGGAAAGCGGTTCGGAGGCATCGGTCCCGGATTGTTCTGATAGACGTTCGCTGCGGTCTGGGTCTCTCCAGCCGCCGATGTCTTTAGCGTAAGCACCACGCTCGAAACAGCCATGGGATCCGAGCTTGAACCGAGCATCACGTAATTAAACTGGGTGCCATTGAACAACCCTGCCAGAACATCCCGTGGCGCTCCCGGGCCGAGGTGCGCGATCACCCGCTCGCTGGTGACGGCTGAGCCCGGAGGAACATCAATCGAAGCCCCGGTGAGCTTGCGCACATCGCGCAGGATTTCACCCAAGGTCGAATTCTGAGCCGAGATGGTCAGCAACCCACCTTGATAGCTGACTTTCGCCGGCGTTGGCGGAATCTGGTCCATTGGCAACTGACTCAGCGGACCAGTCGGCAGCGGCGGAAGCACGAGCGGCTTCTGGGCCTTGTGGTGAGACTTGTGGTGCCGGGTGGCGGTCGGCGCAGGCGCGGGGGCAGCTGTTTGCGCATAAGCTGTCTGAGCTAGAGCTCCGAGCAAGATCACCCAACCAACCCGTCCGCATGTGCCCGGCATCAGAATCTCCCCATTCCCGCGAGCGGCTGCCGCTCGCGGCAGCCACTGCGGCCTGCTCGATTTTACCACCGCTTATAGAACGCCGAATGGCCTTATTTCTTGCCTATTGATTACGAACGACCCATTGCAGATGCAGCCGCTGCAAGCATTTAGACTCCTCTCAGCTGTAACTGCGCGTAAAATGCCAGCGGAGGCTTTCCCTTTGGGTATTGCTTCAGGTGTTCGTTCGGAATTCGCGCTCCGGAATCACCGGCGCGGCCGACAATGGCTGTGCTTCCTGCTGCTCGGAGCATCGCTCGGAACTTCGCCAGGAGCTCTGGCCCGCGCCCAGACCTGCCAGACCGCCGCGGACATGGATACTTCCGTACGAACCGCGCTCGAAATCGCGGCGAAGCGCTATTTCGAAATGTCGGCGCGTGGCGAAGTGGCTACTCTCAAGCAGAATTCGATTGCGCCCGTGGCCTCCAGCTTTGCCGGAATTGAAGCTGCAGTCAAAGAGAACCAGGCCGCCTTCACCGGCGCAAAAACAACGGTTCGGCCGCCCTTCTTGCTGACAGTTGAAGGCCCGGAACCCCTCGCGCGCGCCGAATTTCTGTGCGGAGTATTTGGGAAGTCGGGTCAGACGAAGGATAGCGCGGTATTTGTCCTGCCCAATCTGCCGCCCAGCAAGTACGCCGTAACCATTCTCGACGTAAACGGAAGTCAGGATGCGAGGACGCTGACTTTCGTCCTGCAGCAGGCAGGCGCCGACTGGAAGCTGGCAGATTTCTACGCCAAGCCCTCGCAAGCGTCCGGACACGATGCGGCGTGGTTTACCGAGCGCGCCCGCGATTTTAAAGCTAAAGCACAGAATCACAATGCCTGGTTGTATTACCGCGAGGCGATCGCCCTATCCGCCCCAGTGGACTTCATGACCACGCTCGCTACCGACCAACTCTACGACGAGGCCCAGGCGGCACAACCCCCCGATCTGCCGACGAACGGCAGCACCTTGGATATGAGCGGCAGCGGCAAGATCTATCATTTGACCGAAATCTTTCCGCTGGCCGTGGGCGGCGATCTTGACGTGGTCGTAAAGTACCAGGCCGCCGATGTATCGAATGCCGCGCGCACATTTCAGGAAAATACGGCCGTGATCAAGGCGCTGGTAGCGAAGTTTCCCGAATTTCGCGAAGCTTTTGCCGGAGTGGTAGCGCGGGCCGTCGAGCCCTCCGGCCGCGACTACGGTTCGCTCATGGCGATGAAGGACATCAAGTAGCCGGGAAGCCAACTGCGTGCGGATTGAAAATGTGAGCCATTCTGCACAGTACTTCGACAGACAATGGACGAGACTTGAGGCTGCAAGAGCTTAAGGAGTAGAGCGTCGCGTCCACCGAGCCGATTCAATCTCCTCCTGATTCGAGAGCTAGCCACAATCACAATGAAGCGGGCTCGCGCGGGGAGTCTCACATGCCTCAGGAAGTTCAAGTCGGCACGATCCTAATGTCCGAATGGCCGCCGCTATTTGGGCTGGAAAGTGAGTCCTACTCGGGCCACTGGAACGTGGTCAAGGCACTCGATGGTTTCGCTCTTGATCGCAAGATTCGCGCCGCGGGATGGAATTTCTTTTTTATCGCGGCGGAAGTGAAGGTAATGTTTTTTGGCTCGCTTGGAGCGAAGAAGATACAGCACGCACTGAACCGGATTTTAGGCAAAGTAAGTCGGCAACACTTCAATGGTCTCGAAGTTACCGGAATCGTTGCGAAGCGTTTTCTGGGGCTGCCGTATGCCATCATTTCGGCACACTCGCGCCATGTTCAACAAAGCTGCTACCTCGACCCCGCCGAGGTCCGCCAATCGTCGCAGCGGGATGCCGCAGGGGCCAGAGGTTGAACAACCCGGTATGGCAGATTCGTTACTTTTTCTCCGCCGCCAGGCGTCGGGCGGAATGCGGCTCCGTACGGGGCAGTCCATTATTGAGCTCGCACTTCTCTCGCGGCCTGGCGCCGCAAGTGGGGCAACGAACTGCCAAGGCTTGCTCCTTCTCGGCTTTCATGAACACATCATGCAGTACCGCCCGCTGACAATGCTGGTCAATTGTGACCAAAGTGCCCCCGGAGTTCGGCATTCTTTTGTTGTGTAGTGCTTGTGGTGTAGGGTCCATTTACCGCAAGTATCCGCGTCCATCGGCAGGAATCGGCTCCATAAAAATGCGCATCTAATCATCGCATGGGAGAGATGATGTCCATCTTTGACGAGCAATACCGCGTTGTCGCCATCGAAGATGACCGCCTGGTCATCCGGGGAACTCTCAGCGGCGATGTGCTGACCATCATCAACCCCGAACCGGAGACTCCCCTGACAAAAGAAGACTATCCGCTGGGAAAATTGATCGCTTTGACCGACCCGTCCGAAACCCCCCTGAATTAAAAGCACAGCTCGAAGAGTCCTGCCACTTGCCTCGAACGGCCTGCGTGGAAAACTCGCGTAGGGACAGCCGCCCGCCCTCGGCTGTCCAGCGAGCGAAGCTCGCCAAGACGGCACTCGTAAGGGCAGCCGCGCCATAACGTTGTCTACGGTTCGGTCCAGCGTCTCATAATGAGAGCCGTCTCATGAGAAACACCCAAAGCGTTCTTCGCTCGCCATGTTTTCATTGACTTACCACGGTCAGCAGTGGCGCAGGGATTGCTCGCAAATAACAGAGTCCCTTTGCGGGGTACGAGGTCATCATCACTACGTTCAAGCTCACACCGAATGCCCGATGGTTCGCTGCATTCTGCCTGTCGTTCTGCCTGTCGTTCTGCACATCAATGCAAGCTTTGGCCCAGGCCCCCGAAGCCAGCGGAACGCCGACCGTCCCCGTGGTCTCGGGCGGTGTTGCCTTCGTGCCTATTGTCCAAGGCGGACAGACGACGCTCGTCAGCATCATCTCGCCGGTAGTGCTCGTGCCGCTCGGCGACAACTGGCTGATCGAGTCCCGCGGAGCCTTCGAGGGAGACTTTACCCGTCGCGACGGAACCGGCCCCTTCGGCGGAAAGATTCATAAGCAACTAGAATATTTGCAGCTCGATTACATCGCGAATCCGTATTTGACCGTCACTGCCGGACGGTTTCTCACACCGTTCGGCATCTTTAACGAGCGCCTTTATCCCGCCTGGATCCGCAACCTGCAAGCCGATCCGCTGATTCTTCCGCTGGAGCAGAGTTCGAGCGACGGAGTAATGCTGCGCGGCGGCTTTGCGGCTGTTCCCAATTTGAACCTGAATTACGCGGCTTACTTCTCGACGCTCAGCACAAATGCAACTCTCGCTTCCGACCGTCAAATCGGCGGCCGGCTCGGCGCGTTTCTGCCCAAACAGCGCATTGAAATCGGATTCTCCGTCCAGCACCTGTTGCAGGAGAACCATGCCAATCGTTTCGGCGCCCATTTTGAATGGCAGCCGCGTTCTCTCCCATTGGACATTCGCTCGGAATTTGCTGACTCCGAGTCGGGCCGCGGCTACTGGATTGAGCCCGCTCTGCGCCTGAGTGCGGTTTCCCATGCCCCAGTCTTCGCGCACACGCAACTGGTCGGACGCTTTCAGCAATTCTTCACCAAGCCGGGTGCGACCAATGGCTCTGTGCCAGGCGCCAACACGAAGGAACCCGAGGTGGGATTAAATTACTACTTTCTAGACGGACTGCGGGCCACGGGCAGCTACGGCCGGCAGCTCAGTTCCGCAGGCAATGCCAATATCTGGACTGCAGGGGTGACTTACCGGTTCGCGTTCCCCCTCGGACGAGGAGGTTACTAATGCGAATCCTGGCCGTGATTCTCATTCTTGTCGCGATCGTCGCTGCGAAGTCTGGCAAAGACTCGTCCGCGTCCATGGGCACTGCCCCTCCGGCCGTTGTTTCGTCAGGAGCTACTCCGCCAACCGCTGTATCGCCAACTGCAGCGCCAAACAGCGCCGCCGTGCGCGTCGAGGGCGAAAAGCGCTTCCGCACGAACTGCGGACGTTGCCACATGCCTCCGCACAAATTTCCGCCCAGAATGATGGCAACCATCGTTCGTCACATGCGCGTACGAGCCCTCATCACCGACGAGGACATGCGCTATATCCTCGCCTACATGACACAATAACAATGACGACGACAAGGCGCGTCAATCCACATCGAGTCCCCGTCGCCATTGGCGCGATGCTTCTCACCGCACTTCTGCCGCTCGCGTCAATCCCACGATGCGCTGCCCAAAATCAAATTCGCGTGATCGAGATCCTTGCCGACAAAGACAGCCGCTACAAGATCGGCCGGCAGGCGAGTCCCACGCTGACTTTCAAGGCGGGCGAAGAAGTACAATTCAGAATCACGGCCAAGAAGGCCAAGACCCTCAACCGGAACGGATCCATTCACGGCTTCGCTCTCATCCGCAAGAAGGATGGCGCGAAGTTCCCGGACTGGGACCTGGAGCTCAAGCCCGGAATGCAGGAATTTGTTTTGAAGGTCCCTTCCGAGCCGGGAGAATATGAGATCGTTTGTACCGTGATCTGCAGCGAAGGGCATGAGGACATGCATATGAAGGTCATTGTTATTGCCTAGCATTCACGCAGGGAATTCTCATGAAATGCTCGATCTTTAAATGCTCGACCGCTCTTACAGTTTTTGCTGTCCTGGCCACCGGCTTGGCCCACGCCGCGACTTTCCGCGGTGAGATCGGCGATAGCTCCTGCGCTCTCAACGTCCACTCGCTTTCGCGGTCGCACAAGGAAATGCTGAAATCCAAATCTTTTGGCACGACCTCTGCCGACTGCGCCCGGCACTGCGTCGCTCATCAGGGAAGCTCCTACGTGCTGGTGGTCAAGAAAGAGGTTTACCGTTTGGATAAGCAGAAAGAAGCTGAAAAGTGGGCGGGACAAACCGTAATCGTGACTGGAGACCTGGATGCGAAAACGAAAGTGATCATGGTAGACACGATCCAGCCCCTGAAGTGAGCCGCCTTTCTTCCTCGCAATACTTCCGCCCGATTTTTCCTAGCAATAGACCGGAAGCGGCCGCGAGAGCACTCGCGAGCGGCAGAAACGTTGGCAGCCCGGCAGGGATTCGAACCCCGATACGCAGCTCCAGAGGCTGCAGTCCTACCGTTGAACGACCGGGCTGTGCAAGAATTCTAATTCATTTTGCGGCGACCGCAAAACCGCGCCGCTCAGTGGCTTAGTGGAGCGACGGGCGTCTCGCCCGTTCGGCAGTTTGGTGGCCGGGCGAGGATGCCCGGCTCTCCGCCACTCACCAATCACCCCAGACCCGAGGTAGAATCTGCGCTAGGAGTGGCTATGCCCAGCAGCGGAATTTTTTCCGGAACCATGTCGTCCGGATCTATGTCAGGAACGATTCCAGTCGAGGCCGACTACGCCGAGATGGCGCGCCGTCCACTGGAGGCCGAGCAGTGCGCTCTCATCGTCGTCGACATGCAGGAGAAACTGCTGCCGCCCATCTGGGAAAAAGAACGGCTCGTGCGAAACGTACAGTTGCTGACTCGCCTGGCTGGAATCCTCAAGATCCCGGCAATCGTGACCACACAATACGCAAAGGGCTTGGGCAACACCGTGCCAGACATAGCGTCGATGTTGCCGGACACTCCGCCGATCGATAAGCTGATGTTTTCCTGCTTCGGCAGCGACGTGTTCTGCTCATTGCTGAAGCGCCTCCCCGGCCAACGGACGACCATACTCTTGTGCGGGATGGAAACACACATCTGCGTAATGCAGACGGCGCTGGGAGCGCTTCGTGACGGCTATCTGGTGCATGTCGCTGCGGATGCCGTGAGTTCGCGGACAGAACTAAATTGGCGGATCGGACTCGATCGCATGCGCGCCGCCGGAGCCATTATTTCCTCGACCGAGATGATGATCTACGAACTGCTGCGCTCGTCAGGCGCGCCCGCCTTTCGAGAAATGCTGCCCCATCTGAAGGCCTGAGCTATCCCGTAGAGGCGGGGCTTGCCCCGTCTCTGGCTGGCCGAAAATAAACTCGTCCTCGCGTTGGCGGAGCGCTAGTTTTTGGGTGGCGCAGCGCGTCAGCATTGCAGCAACTCTGCATTGCTTCGAATACCGCTTTCGCCGCTGAGGGCACCGAAGGCGCTGCGAACCTACTGCCCCGCCCCTTCCTCTTTCTGCTTCACCCGTACCACCGTAATCTTCGAAAACCCTTCGTCAAACGTCGGAGCCTTCAGCTTGCTCGCCATCTTGCGCATGATATCTTCCGGGACGGCGCGGCCACGGCGCTGATGGCGCTCCATGCAAACCTCCAGCGGGACATCGAAGAACACGCCCTGCACATCGTAGCCGTAATCCTTGGCCAGCTTGATCCAGCTACTTCGGTCATGGGGAGTAAGGTTCGTCGCATCCACGTAGTTCATCGGACGCCGCGCAACCAGCCTCGCCTTCAGCATCGATCGCAGGTTGGAAAAGACCAGATCCTGAAAGCGCTGCTCCTGCGCGTCATCGAATAGAAGTTCGCGCAGCAGATCGCTCGAAAGCGGATGAATGTTGTGCCGCTTGAACCATGAACTCTTGCCCGATCCCGGCAACCCGATCGCAAGGACTACCGTTCCCTTGCTGGGGCGCGCGGCATCCGGCGCCGCTTGAGTCGGCGCCTTCCCCACAACCACCGGTTTCGGGGCGGATGCTTCTGCTTCGGACGCTTCTACCGCGGATGCTCCAACCGGGGAAGGTTCCCCGGCGACTGCGGCCGCTGGTGTGGCAACTGCCGGCCGCGAGCGACCTCCACCACGACCTCCGCGGCTGCGACGACGGCGCGACGTCCGCGGTCTCGGTTCGCCTCCAGCAGATCCGGTTGATGATGCCGCGGCGTCTGCCGATACCGGTTCAGGCGCGCGCGCCGACTCAGGCTCCGCTCTCGCCGGGCGGCGCGACTCAGCCACCGGAGCCGCCACCGGAACCGCAGACGGCGCGTCTGGCTCATTATCATCGTAAAACCTCGGCTGCAACGGCTCGGGCGCGTTGGTTGCTTCTTTGGCGGAGCCTTCTCCGGGCTTCTTGCGGCGCTTCAAGCGCTCGGTCATCCATTTGCGCATATAGCTGCTTGTAGCACACCGGCGCATGATGGAGCAATCAGCGCCCCGTGTCGGCCACGATACCCTGGGACTACCGGATGGAGGCATTGAGGCATTGCATCCTTAGAACCGTCGAGGCCATGATTCAATGATTCAATATCTCAATGCCTCCATGATTCAATACAATAAACCCATGAATCCAACGCATCCTGCAACTCTCCCGGTTGCTGCCGGACAACTCCCCGCCGTGCCCCTGACGGTCGAAGGCTATGCCACGCTTCACCAGATGATGCGCTTCCGCCGGACCGCATGGCGCGCCCTTCCCGAGACAGACCGTCGCGAGATCGCGAACGAAGCCGCGAAATTGCTGACCGGGATGGAAGGCAAGACCGACGGCCAGTCCGCCCTGTTCTCCTTGCTCGGACACAAAGGCGACCTGATGCTGGTCCACTTCCGCGGGACCTTCGACCAGCTCAATCAGGCGGAGCTCGATCTGGCCCGCCTTCGACTCAATGACTTCCTCGAGCCTGCGACTTCGTACTTGTCGGTGATTGAGCTGGGGCTATACGAGTCGTCGCTAAAAACCTATAAGGCGCTCGCCGATCGTGGCGTCGAACCGCACTCGGACGAATGGAAGAAATCGATCCAGGATACCATCGCGCGCCAGAAAGAAGCGATGAAGCCGCGCCTCTTCCCCTCAATGCCGCCGAACCGCTACATCTGTTTTTATCCCATGGACCGCCGCCGCGGCGAAGACAAGAACTGGTACACGCTCCCGATGGAGGAGCGCCAGCGCCAGATGAATGAGCACGGCCTAGTCGGACGCCGCTATGCCGGAGAGGTGAAACAGATCATCACCGGCTCCATCGGATTCGACGATTGGGAGTGGGGCGTCGACCTCTTCGCCGACGATCCCCTGGTTTTCAAGAAGCTGATTTACGAAATGCGCTTCGACCACGTCAGCGCCGTGTATGCGCTCTTCGGAACTTTCTACCTCGGATTGCGCTGTCCAGCCAACCGGCTATACGACTTACTAGAAGGAAATTTGCCGCAACACCATCAATCCGCAGTTTGACCTAGTTTTGAACTAGTGTGGGGACGGGCGCCTCGCCCGTGCAAGCCGAGCGAAGCTCGGCAGCTGGCCGCGGCCACAGCAACTCTGAATGCTCTTCTACCCGCGAACGCGCTTCCCTTTCGGATGCTTCGCTATCGAAAATCGAAACTCGTGCCGCTTCAGATCCACACGCGCCCCGCGAAACGTCACACCCTCCATGCGCAGGCGGAATCTCTGTTCAGCGGCATTTTCTCCCGACAACTTGATGGCCCCGCCCGAGCCGACCACGCGATGCCAGGGCAAGCCCGGAACCTGTTGCAGGATTCGCACAACTTGCCGCGCGGCTCCCGGCCAGCCCGCGGCCTTGGCTAAAGCTCCGTAACTCGAGACCATCCCCACCGGCAAGCCGCGAATGCAGCGCACGACGCGGGCGCGCTTATCATCCAGGATGTTTCTTCCCGACTTGGACTTCCGAGACTTGGATTGAGATCGTCGTTTCACGGATCAACATCTACCGAAGAATCATGCCAACCTGGATTCACTAATACAAACTTTTACACAAGCCCGTAAAACCTGCTCTTACGATAAGCGCATCCCATGACTTTGCCCACCACCAAAACTGCCTTTTGGAGAATACTATGTTTCGCTTGATGAAAGCCCTGCCCCTGACATTAGCCCTTGCGACCTTGAGCATCTTCGCTACTAGCTGTGGCTCCGGTAGTTCAGCACAGGCTCGTTTCGTCAACACCATCCCGAACACCGGCGTCTATGGTCTTGCCCTGGATGTCGAGGTCAACGGAACGAAGAAGTTTGGCCCCGTTACATTCCCCAACGCTTCCGCATCAACTTATACGAGTGTAGCTGCCGGCAGTGACACGATCTTGGGGCTTCAAACCGGCACCACCACCCAGGTCTTCAGCGACACCACTAGCTTGAGCGGTGGGAAGCAGTACACCCTGGTTGCAACTGGATTTGCCAGCGGCAGCGGCGGTTTCGTTACTTTACTGACTCTATCTGACACCAACACCGCGCCTGCAGCGGGCAACGTGGAATTCCGCGTCATTGACGCATCGCCCAGCGGCCCCTCCGCTGTCGATGTTTATATCGAAGCGGAACCCTTCAGCGGCAACCTCACGTCTCCAGCGATCTCTGCCCTTGCCTACACGCAAACGAGCAGTTACGCAACCATTCCCTGGAATTCCGGGGGCGGTGGTTGGGCGGTGTTCGTCACACCGGCCGGGAGCACGACGCCCATCTTTAGCCAGACGTTCAATTTTGGCGGCCAGACCACCACAGCGATTCGTACCCTCGTGCTCACCGACGTCCAGGGTGGAGGTTCAATGAATCAGGCTTTTTTAGAGCTGAATGACCTCAACTAATCGCTCGGCGAGCGGCCCAGGCCGAACGTGGCGTCTCCCCGCCGCGTTCAGGAAAAGGAACCGGGCCTCGACGAGGCCCGGCGAACCACCTAAGCCGCATCCTTCTTAAACGACTGCGCGGCCACCTCTTCATCGTCGAACACTTCAAAAATAGTAAGCAGTTTGGTGATCTGGAGAAGGTCACCGACACGCTGGCTCAGCCTCGCCAGTTTCACCGCGCCGCCGGCGTTGCGAGCAGTGGTGAAAAGCGAGACCAGCGTTCCAAGTCCGCCGCTATCGATGTAATTCACTTCACGCAGATTCAGCACAACCTTGGGACTCTGGGCAAGCAGTTTTTTGACCAAATCGCGCAGGCTGGCCGACTCTTCGCCGAACACAACTCGACCGCTACAATCCACCACCAGCACGCCATCCACCTGTCGAGTACTCATTCTCAGTTGCATCGCCGGTTCTTCTCCGAATTCGCAGTAAAACTCAATTCAAGAGCCTACCCCGCCTGACCCGGCCATGCAAGCGTCGACCGTAGAGACACGTAGAGACCAGGCTTGCCCGTCTCACCCCGCGGCAGAAGACGTGGCAAGCCGCGTCACTACCGATGCGTCCATGCCGGCCGAAACCTCGCGCTCACGAGACTGTATAATCAATGATTCCGATGAGCTACCAGGTCCTGGCGCGCAAATACCGGCCGCAGAAATTCTCCGACGTCATCGGCCAGGAACATGTCACCCGCACCCTGCAAAATGCGATCGCGCAGGAGCGCATCGCGCACGGCTATATCTTCAGCGGCCATCGCGGAATCGGCAAGACGACGGTCGCGCGCATCCTGGCAATGTCGCTGAACTGCCGCTCGAGCTCCGACAACAAGCCGGTCGCCGAGCCTTGCGGCGTATGCGATTCCTGCATCGAGATTCGCGCCGGCAACGCGGTGGACGTGATCGAAATCGACGCTGCCACCAATCGCGGAATCGACGAGATCCGCGAATTGCGCGAGGGCGCCCGCTACCGTCCGGCGCGCGATCGCTTCAAAATCTACATCCTCGACGAAGCCCACCAGATCACCGACGCGGCCTTCAATGCGCTCCTAAAAACGCTGGAGGAGCCTCCCAGCCACGTGATCTTCATGATGGCCACCACCCAGCCTGAAGATATTCCCCAGACCATCCGCTCGCGCTGCCAGCACTTCAGTTTTCGGGCAGTGAAGTTCGAAGACATCATGGGGCAACTCCGCGACATCGTGACGAAAGAGAAGATCCCCGCCGACGACGACGCTCTCGCTCTGCTCGCCGAAGCGGGCGACGGCTCTTTGCGCGACGCGCTCTCGATCCTCGACCAGGCCATCGCCTCCACATCTGACCACCTGACCCTCGATTCCGTTCGCAGCCTGATCGGCGCCGCTCCGGCAGCGGCGCTCGAAACGGTAATGCAGGCGGTCGCGGAAAGTTCGAGCGAGAAAATCCTGGTGCTGGTCGACGAACTGATCGGCGAAGGGCACAGTCCCACGCATTTCGCGCGCCAGTTGGTGCGCTTCCTGCGGAATGTAACGGTGGCGAAGATCGCGGGCAAGGACTCGGGCCTCCTGCAGGTTTCGTCCGATGAACGCGCCCGCGTGAGCCGCATCGCCGAGCTCTTCAGCGAGGAAGACCTGACGCGCCATTTGCAGATCATGCTGCGCACCCATGGAGAACTCGGATACCGCCAGGAACAGCGTTTCCATCTCGAACTGGGACTGCTGAAGATGGCCCACGCCCAACGTCTGCTGCCGCTCGAACAGTTGCTGAGCGATGCGGCGGCATCCGCTTCCGGACCGGCGCGCACCATATCGCGGCCGGTTCTCGCTTTGCCGACCGAGGCCCGGCGCACCGAGCCTGTCACGCCGGCGCGATCGAGTACGGTGTCGCCGTTCGCCGCTGACTCCGCACGCAAAGGCGCTCCCAAGGCGGAATTCTCGGGCGCAACCAGTGGCACAAGCGCCAACCTCGTCATCATGGGATCGGCGGCGCCGGCAGTTGAAGAGTCATCGCCGGCACCCGATCCGGAGCCATCCGAGCGTGCCGAAGCAAAAACCGAAATAAGACCCCAGCCGAAGACCGAGGCAAACGCCGAGTCTTATCGCGACGCCGTC
>Ga0210402_10000278_pt1 | contig 58632 bp, 57 predicted proteins | sample IncBWC7MmetaG_FD_161055 | JGI IMG/M metagenome (GOLD analysis project Ga0210402, IMG submission 161055) | Forest soil microbial communities from Barre Woods Harvard Forest LTER site, Petersham, Massachusetts, United States - Inc-BW-C-7-M | ecosystem: Environmental > Terrestrial > Soil >... | reverse complement strand
CGCGAGTCTCTGTCGAAGGGCCGCTCGAGCCTGGCGATTGGAGCCTTGGTGGTTACAAGAAAGCTGGCGGCCTGGGTGCTAGCAACCGCCGTTGCAGGGCCTGTACACGTCGATTCCGAGACGCTTTCAGTACAGGTGTAGGTTACTTGGCCGGTGAATCCGTTGAAAGCCGTTAGATTCACGATCGCGGTGACGCTCGAACCCTGGGCAACCTGGTAACTGCCTACCGTGGGGGCGAGCTTGAAACCGGGCGCCGTGCTCATCGCCTGCGCCAAGGCGAAGGCGTCGACGGAGCCCAACCCGGTGATCTGATCGTAGCCTACCCCCGCTATGAAGCCGATTGTCGTGGTGCCCGTCGGACAGTTGGTCGTCCCGGTCGTGCAGGGAACTTTATTGTCGCCAGTGGTCACATCGTGGAAGACCGATGGGTTACTTACCGCTAGCCCATAAAGAGTCGGGTTCACCGGAGAGAGTCCGGTGGATGGAGGGTTGCCAAGGTACTGGTTGATCAGTGCCAATATCGCGGAGAAGGTCGGCGCGGCTGCCGAAGTCCCACCTACCGCACTGAAGTTCCCTCCAGTGCTGTCCCGGAAGCCAACTGCACAACTAGTGGGGGAAAAATCCTCGGAGCAGAGAAGATACGAATCGTGGTAGTTCGAAGCACTCAGCGAGATATCCGGAACGTCCCGGAACCCATCACTCGGCACGCCGGTTCCGGTCTGCCATGTAGGTTTTGCAAAGTACAGGCTCGCACCACCACCTGATGCTGAAAGTATGTGAGTTGTATTGTTGAGGTTTGTCGTGTCGTTCCAGGCGTCTTCGGGAATGTATTGCTCCGCCGTTAGGACTACGTCAGAGCCAGTTCCAGAGGCTAACCAATAGGGGGGATCAGTGGCCGCGGTAGTGTTTGGGGCAGTCCCACTCACTGCTCCTGCAGCGTCACCCGTGAACTCATTTCCCCCGGCACCAGTAACCTCGGGGATGGAAGCGGGCATATCGACAGCTAAGCCGGTAGTCGCCGAAGTACTCGTGCTAGACTCACAGTCGGCGGCCCCGGCGTCGCCTGATGCTGAAACGATCGTCTGACCCTGCGTTTGTCCCTGTTTCGCCCACCCTTGCACTTGCTGCGCGAACGCCTGGCCGTTGCCCGACTCGCAATTACCGTAACTAGTGCTGATGAATGGCGCAACGTTGCTTTGCACCGCCTGATCAAGAGCATTCCAAACGCTATTACTCCGAGCGCCTCCACAAGCATCGCCCGTAGCCAGACTAGCGGTCACAAAGATGATGCTAGCCTTCTTCGCGACACCCCCCGCCCACTCCAAGTCCAGGTCCGACTCACCCTCGTCACCAGTGCATTTTGTCGGGGTCGACCCAGACGGCACCGCAATCGTCGTTATCGTGCTCGCCGGAAGCTGAGCTGCGCTTCGGAAATTGTTGAGGTCGTTTTGGTTGACTGAGCTCTGACCGACGATCGCGATCTTCTGTCCCGTGCCGTCACTTCCCGCGGAATAGAGCGAGTTCAGATCATAAATCGTGGCAAAATCTGCGGGGGTCAGGAAGTGATTGCCACTCACGTAGGAGGTTAGATGTGGCTGCACCCTCGCTCTAGGCTTCGGAGCGAAAGTGTGCAGACCCGCAACGTTCACCACAGATGCCGCCAACGCCGCAGGGATGGAAGGCTCCTCGGCATTCGCGAGATGGACCACACCGTCGACCAGATAGTGATGCATTTCAACGTTGAACGCGGATTCCACCTGCGTCACCGTGCCGTCAAACGAGATTTCGTTCCTGCCGTTGGCGACCTTGATATTGTTGAAACCCTCTGATTGCAGCCACGCAGTGACCTTGTTCAGATCGTTCGAACTCATCCCAAACCGCTGGCCAAATTGTTTCGGAGTGAGATATTTGTGGTAGTTCGGGGACGAGCGGTCTCCCAGTTCGGCGATGAACTGGTCCAAGTCTTTCTGTTGCGCGGCCGAAGGATGAAAAGCGAGTGTTACACCCTGCATGGGCCTGCTTCCATCTGCGCGGCCGAGGTCGTTCTCAGGCTTGGCGAGGCCGTGTACGTTGCCCCTAAGGGCGACTTTCATACCTGCACTCAGCGGACCATTGATCCGGTCCTGCGCGGCCGCAGCGCTGATCATTGAGAATACAACCGCAGTGCACAACAAATACACAACACCCCGACCGCTCTTTACCATAAGCTAACCCCTAGGTTTGATTGCATGGATAAGGTTGAAGCCTAAGATTATCGGCTTATCTGTCGTTCGATCAAGTATCAGAGGTGAAGGTTGTATGGCGTTCGGCGCTTGACAAACTTTGACTTTGCAAAATTCCAGCAGTTCCTGCAAAAGGAGGTTCAATCGAGGACAAAAACCGGATTCTGACCTGTACTTCCGGGTAAACTTCCTGCCTTTTCGGCATACTGCTGCCGTATACTGCCCCTCGCAAAACGAGCATGTCCGCGGCTGAGGCCACAAAATCGCGCCTTGCCTACATCGACTGGATGCGGGGACTTGCCTGCCTCCTGATGTTCCAGACTCATTGTTATGACTCGTGGCTCGGCGGATCGCCTCGCCAGAGCCGGTTCTTCATGGATTCGCAATTGTTAGGGACGTTTCCAGCGCCCCTGTTTCTCTTTCTGGCGGGAATCTCGTTTGCCCTGGTCACGGACAAACTCTTGCAGAAGAATCTCTCGGCCACGCAGATCGCGCGCAGCACGATCCGCCGCGGTGCGGAGATCTTCGGTTTCGGCCTGCTGTTCCGCCTGCAGGAATACCTGATCTCCTGGGGCTGGGCCCCGAAAAGCGACCTGCTACGCGTCGATATCCTGAACACCATCGGCCTCTCGATGATGCTGATGGGCATACTCTGCTGGCTGGCATTGTCACTCTCGATTCGAAAAGGAAACATGTGGGGACAGCCGCCCCCGGCTGTCCGGCCGGGCGAAGCCCGGCAGGAGGCCGCCAGTACTCTTAAAAGCCGCTTCGTTCTGATTTTGTCAGCAGCCGCCGCTGCCCTGGTGATCTCGGCGTTAACCCCGCTCCTCTGGACCACCTGGCGCCCCCGCTTCCTCCCCTGGCCGCTCGAGTCGTACATCAACGGCGTTCACAACCTCGGCACGCCGCAAGCCTGGCTCTTCCCCGTCTTTCCCTGGACTGCCTTCGCGTTCGCAGGTCTCGCCGTCGGATTCATCCTGCAAAGCCCTTGGACGCGTGCCCGCGAAGCCCGCGTATTCTTCTCTCTCGGAATCGTAGGCATTGTTCTAATCGAACTCTCGCGCTGGATCGACGCGCTGCCACGCCAGCTGTATCCGGTCTACGATTACTGGCACACCAGCCCTGAATTTTTTCTGATCCGATTGGGAATGTTGCTGCTGATTCTGACGGGAACCTACGCCTGGTGCCGCTGGGGGCTGGCACAATGGGGATTCAGTCCGCCGATTCAGCTAGGGCAGGCTTCCTTGCTCGTGTACTGGGTTCACATCGAGTTCGTGTACGGACGCGTATCGATTCTTGCCAAGCACGCGCAAACCATCGGCGGGGCGACCGTGGGGCTGGTGATCATCTTCCTGGCGATGCTGGCCTTGGCTTACGTGCGTACGCACGCCAGCCGGTGGATGAAGAAAACCGGTCCCGGAGGGACCACCGATAGTAGCCCGCCAGTTTCACTGGCGGGAAACAAGCGGTCAGCGACACTCGTGCCGTAGGCGCGACCGAAACTTGATGTGTAATGGCTCAAGCGTCGCTGCCCGGGACGCCGTTATTTTTAGGCTGCAGAAACCCGGCGTTGAAACGCCGGGCTACTATCAGGTGTTCCTCCGGAACATAAATCGGGGGACCGTTCAGATGTTCCTCCGGAACAACGTCTGGAACTGTTCTGGCCCGCCTTAGCTCGCAACCCGCTTCACGAACTCGACCACTTCCCTTTCCGCCCAGTGTCCGTCGTAGCCGTTGCCGTCCGGTTCGCCGATGAACGAACAGTGCCCGCCGTCCGCAGTCTCGATGTAGGTGAGATTGGGATTTCCCGCGATCTTTCTCAAAGTCTCCGGCCGCATGCGAATGAAGGGATCGTTGGCAGCATGGAGGATCAATCCTGGAACAGCGATCCGGTCGACGACATTGGTGGCGGCAGCGCGGGCATAATAATCGTCGGCCCCGGCGAATCCGCAGTAGTACGCGGTCACGCGATCGTCGAATAAACGCAGGCTGGTGACGCCGCGCAGTCGCCGGACGTCGAATTCCTTCGGGAAGAACTTCGCCTTCGTTCGCATGCGCCGGAACAACTGCATCAGAAAATACCACTCGTAGATGCGATTCGCGCGCTCATGCAGGGCGTCAGCCGACGCGGCCAAATCCATTGCCGGACACACCGCTGCCACGGCCTCGAATTGCGGCGGTCCCTGACTGCCCCACTCACCGGCGCACTTGAGAACGAGATTGCCGCCCATCGAGAAGCCGACCAGCGCGAAGCGCGATACGCCGTCGCTCTCGATCACGCTTTTCGCGACCGCGGCGACGTCTCCCGACAAGCTTGAGTTATAGAGCGTCGGCGCGCAGTAATCCATGCCACCGCAGTTGCGCTGATTCATCCGAACGACGTTCATGCCGGCCGACAGCCCGTTGCGCGCCACACCCGTCATGTACTGCGACTCGGATGATCCCTCGAGTCCGTGCACGACGATCAGCGTCATCGCTTGCGCACGGTTTTCCTGCCAGTGGCACCAGCACCGGACTTTGATCCCGGGCGCGACTTCGATCAGGCGCTCCTCCGCCGCAGGCAGATGAATCCGCCGCGACATCAGGAAGCTGGCGAGCGTCTGCACGTGCCCGCCGCCAAGCCATCGCCGCGGACGGAACGGCGAGCTTACCCGCCAGGGATTCCGTCGCTGATCGTTGGAAGCTTCCTCGGGCTGAGGCTGTGAAATTTGCGAACTCCCCACAAATTGATTCTAATAGAGAGCGGAGCCGTGAAATGCCAATTTACGAATACATCTGCAAGGAATGCCATCACCAATTTGAGGCGCTGGTTTACGGCAAGGAAAAGGCCGAGTGCCCGAAGTGCCACACCAAGAAGCTCGAGCCTCAACTCTCGGTCTTCGCAGTTTCCCCCAAGAGTGGGACGAGTTCGACGAAGGCTGCCGGACCTTGCGGATCATGCGGAGATCCTCGCGGCCCGGGCGCCTGCTCGCTCGGCGACATGAACTAAGGTTTTCGCAGAAGGGAAAATCGGGGAGGGCGGGAGAAGGCCGAACGGTGCACCAACGTTGAGGCACTTGGAGTATGCCTTAATTCACGCGCCGCAGGCAAGCATAATCCGCACCCGCCCTCACCAATTGCATACATTTTCACTTTACCCGCAGATTCCATGTCATCCTGAGCGGCGTTGTTGGCCGCGAAGGACCTATGAACTCCTCTCGCTGTGCCAGGCTCCCAGCGAGTTGCATAGATCCCTCGCCGCAAAAGACGCGGCTCAGGATGACACTGTTACTGGATCACAGCAAAAACAATACTGCTTTAGGCAAAAGGATCGGTGTCCGCGCTCCGACCATAGATCACCGGCAGGGGCACTTCCAGCAGTCGCAGATACACCGATAGCTGCCCCCGATGGTGGTACCAGTGATTGAGCATGATCGTCCGTAGAATTCCGGACCGGGGCTGGTTGAAAAGCTCGCGGTCCCCTTTCATCAGGCGGAATGTCCCGGCAGCATGCTCCTCCGTCATTCCTTGCAAGGTCTGATCGGCATCGCGGACGCTCTGCTCGAAGGACGCGAGAATCTCTGCAAGACTGTTTGGCTGCGGCGCAACAAAAGATGCCTTCAGGACATCGAAGCTATCCTGCTGCGCCATGCTGGAAATTCGCCCCGGAATGGTCGCGATATGCCCGGCCAGCTGACCAAGCGTCATGGACTTCGCATGCGGCTTCCACGTCAATTTGTCGGCCGGGACGCAATCGAGCAAGCGTTTCGTAATCGCCACTTCCGCATGAAGCTCTTGCAGCACGGGAGTAACAATATTTGTAGCGCTAACCATTGTTGCCATCTGTGTTCTCCTTAAAAGTAGCTAAAAAGTAGCGCCGGCATCCCTGCCGGCTGTAGCGGGGACATCTTGCCCCCTGCACTTGCCAGTTCTATTTCGCAATCAGCTTGCCCACATCCACCATCTTCCCGTCACTGTAGCGATCGTGATGCCGCACCCAAGCCATCTCATGCGGCTTCATTCCTTCTTCATGGCGGCCCATCGCCGTGAGATCAATCCAGTTGTACATCGGCAGCAGAATGTCGAGCCCGCGCGCGTACGTCGAGTACGTATGGAAGATTTCTCCGTCCTTCTGGATGAACGCGCTCGCTCCCGGAGCTTCTTCACCATAAGCCGGGATCGTCCCGTAGTTAAAGATCGGTTTTCCGCCCGAGGCCTGTTCCTTGGTGAAGGACACGTTGTAGTCATAGTTGAAGTCGGTTCCGTTCGACGAAACCCACTTGAACTTCCAACCCATGCGCTTCTTGAACGCGTCGATCTCGGGCAGTGTGGCACGAGAGACGGCGACAAAGGTAGTGTCTCGCTGCGTAATGTGAGGGTGGATCGCGTCGAATGCATCCGCCAGGAACGAACAGCTCGGACATCCTTCGTTCCAGCCTGGCCCAAACATGAAGTGGTAAATCAGCAACTGGCTGCGCCCGTCGAACAGACTCGCCAGGGTCTCTTTCCCGTTCGCGCCGTTAAACACGTACTTCTTCTCGACCTTCTCCCAAGGCAGCTCCCGGCGCAGCCGGCTCAGCTCGTCGCGCTGCTTGGTGAATTCCTTTTCCTTAGCCAGGAATTTCTTCCGGGCGGCCAGCCACTCGTCGTGGGATACAACTTTTCCCGCAGTCTTCTCGATCGTTGCTGTCGTCATCGTCTACTCCTTTTTCTTCGAATCGTTTTTCTCACCTTTCTTCTTGCGAAGAACTCTTGCGACCAGCGCCGTCAACCCTCCGGTTGAAACGACACTGCCCACTACCACTCCCGCACTCGCTATACATGCTGGACACATAAGTACCTCCTTACTTCTTCCGCTCAGCGCGCTCCTTGATCCGCCTATTGACGTTGGTCCATCCCGGCGTGACGCCGCGGCGGTGCTCTTCCTGAATCACTCCGAAGGCTCTGTGATGGAACCGGATGACCGTCTCGCCATTCTCTTCGCTCAGCCGATACTGCACATTCGACACGACCGCGTTCGACATGAAAAGCGGCCCGGTGATCTCTAGGAGCGTCGGACGCTTGACCGCCTGCACGTGCCCCCACAGGTGGCCGTTGCCATCGCCCAGATCGCGAAACCATCTCCCGCCGGGCCAGGGTTCGATCTTCATCGGCATCTTGCCTTGCTCACTCTCATTCTCGGGGCCAATCTGCTCGAGCAGCGCTTCGAATGTTGTCTGCAAGGACGCGTTGACGTGGATCTCCTGCGTAATCGTCAGGGTCAGACTCTCAATACCCGGAATCGTTGGACTGATACTCATGCTTCCTCCTTAAAAGTTGTGTTGTTCTTTGCCCAAGGCTGCAATAGCCGCGTCTCCCACGGCCGGAGTTGCGAGCCCCACTGTTGGATCAACCGCTATTGCCGAATCCACGGAGACCACCGCCAATATCAAAAGAACGGAGACCTCACCGCCCGATCAACCGAGACCCACTGCCGGATCAACCGTGGAAGAGCGGCCCTTTAAGGGCCGCGTTAAGCGCCCGAGGGCATCGGGGCTTTAGCCCCCGCCCGCACTCACTCACCCTTGAGGCTCTTCTCTTTCTCCTCGGCCCGCTCTTTGACCCTCAAAAGCTGGTGCGCCCACAGCCGCTCAAACGTCTTCGTCCACTCATGCATTGGACGGATCTCATCCGCATTCGTTCTGTACATCATATGCCGCCCATTCCGCCGCACCCTTACCAGGCCCACGTCCCGCAGGACCTTCAGGTGTTTCGAAACCGAAGGCTGCTCAAGCCCCGTTCGCACGACCAGATCGCCAACGGGAAGCTCGGCGACGGCCAGATACTCGAGAATTTCGCGGCGTCGCGGCTCCGCCACTGCGTTGAAAGCATCCGAAGTTGTCGCTGCCCGTGCCATCAATGAATGAGATATATATTCCCATATAGGAATATGTCAAGCGAAAAAATCAGCTTCCCAAAAAATCCGTGTGCCAGCCCTAGAATGTCGGATGGCTCAGTTATTCCAAGACATCGCAGGAGAATCCACATGCTGGAGCGAATCGTCGAAGGACGTACCGACCTGGATTTCGAATATGTGGCGCAGGGAAATCCAGCTACCTCGAAGGCCCCAGACGGAGCCTCACTCATCCAATGGTGCGCTTATTATGGCGACGTTTCCGCCATACGATTCCTGCTTGCACAGGGCGAATCGCTGAAATCGTTGGGAACGGACATGGGACTCAATGCCGCCGCCTTTCATGGTCACTGGCGGCTCTGCCAGTTTCTACTGGAGCACGGCGCCGACGCGAACGTGCGCGAGTCCGAAACGGGCGAGACGCCGTTGCACGCCGCACTCTCGTCTCATCGTGCGTCCCAGCATCTAGTCGTCAAGGTGTTGTTGGAAGCGGGCGCTGATCCGAATCTTCCGACGAAGCTATCGGCCGTGAGCGAAGCGTTCATGCGCGATTGCCGCACTCGGCAGGAAACTCCGTTTCACCGAGCCGCCGCCTTCGCCAGCGCCGAGACCATTCAACTTCTTCTGGACGCTGGCGCCAAGCTCGACGCTAAAGACGCGAACGGCGATTCGCCACTCAGCTGGGCCAGTTGCCATCTGCGTCCCGACTCGATATTAAGGAAGCTGTTGTACGACGGCTTTTCGATCCGTCCCGCCCGCCGCACCATGGATGAATATCTGCTCGGAACTCCGGTCAGAGGGAGTGAATAGCGATGGCGGGTGAAGTTCTGGCACGCTGCTGAAAAACTCGTTTCTGATATCGGTTTTGAAAGGGCGCGGCTTCAAGTCGCGCCGTAAGTCTCACAGAGTCATCGCGGCTTTAGCCGCTGCGGGACTCTCGCTACGAGCGAACAGAATTCTTCAGCCTGCTAGGAGTTCAGTGGTGCAAATCCTCTGCTCGTGCGGGGACGGACGCCTTCGTCCGTCCTGCGACCCAGATGTATCGGGTCGCAAGGTTTTGACTTCAGAACCCCCCATCAGTCCCAAAACAGGAAACTCGGATGACCCGCCAGCACGTTTTCCTTGACCTCGGCATCTCGATTGTTTCATTCTGTTGTGTAGCCCTTCAGTTCTCTGATGTCTAAGTGGCGCATAAGTACTTGCGGCTCAAGATTTTGCCCCTAAGTAATTGCAGCCCAAGATATTGCGCGACGTTTCCCACTAACTCCATGATTCCAATACACCGGGGGGAGGGGTGGGGGCTTAACAAATCAGTAAATACCCAAAAGCAAGTTTCGCTCCCACTGCTACACTCCCTCTATCTCTATGCACGTCAAGATTCTCGGCTCAGCCGCTGGCGGAGGCTTTCCCCAATGGAATTGCGCCTGCCCCAACTGCCGCTCATTACGAGCCGGAAAGTTTCGCGGGAAAGCTCGAACGCAGGCGCAAGTCGCCATCAGCTCTGATGCGGAACGCTGGTTTCTGCTTGGAGCTTCCCCGGATCTGCGAACCCAAATTGAGGCGACTCCCGAACTTCAACCGCAAACGGTAGACGACGCAACTCGCCATTCTCCGATCTGCGGCGCTGTTCTGCTGAACGCTGACATCGACCACGTCCTGGGATTACTCCTGATGCGCGAACTGCAACCGCTGCACGCGTATGCGACTCTATCGGTGCGGCGAATTCTGACGGAAGACAACTCCATGTTCGTCATGCTGAGTCGGATCGATGGCCAGTTGAGGTGGACCGAGATCTCTACCGGTGAACCGTTTTCGCTACTCACGCCGCTCGCCAAAGATTCCGGCTTGCGCTGCCGAGCGCTATCACTTGGCAGACATTACCCCGCTTACGTTTCGCGACGCCGCCAATCCGATCTCATCCGGCACGAAGCATCGTTGGGCCTGATCGTCGAATCTCCCTCTGGTAAACGGCTCGCCTATATGCCCGCGGTTCCGCAGATCGACGATGTCTTGCTGAAAGAAGCTGACTCCGCCGAAGTTATGCTATTCGACGGCACATTCTGGAGCGACGAAGAACTCATCCGCATTCAGGCAAGCGGAGCAACCGCGCTGGAGATGGGACACGTTCCGGTTTCATCGCCGACCGGAAGCCTCGCGCAGTTGGCGCATCTCAAGTGTCCACGTAAAATCTATATACACATCAACAACACGAATCCCATGCTGGACGAGGCTTCGGTCGAATATCGCGAAGTGCGAGACGCAGGCTGGGAGATCGCGGAGGATGGATGGCAGTTCGAACTGTAGAAGAGAAAGCGGATGCGCTGCTGTCGTTCGACGAACTGCGAGCGCAGTTGCGAGCTGTGGGTGAGGAACGTTATCACCACAAGCATCCGTTCCATCTCATGATGCACGAAGGCCGCCTGAGCCGCGGTCAACTGCAAGCCTGGGCCTTGAATCGCTACTACTACCAGAGCATGATCCCGGTCAAAGATTCGATCATTCTCTCGCGCGGACCCGAACCGGCGTTTCGTCGCGCGTGGCGCAAGCGTGTGATCGATCACGATGGCGATGCGAACAGCGAAGGCGGCATCAAACGTTGGCTGAAACTCGCCGAGGCGACGGGACTGAACGCGGAACAGGTTCAGGCAGGAACGGGAATTCTTCCGGCGACGCGGTTTGCGGTGAATGAGTATCTGAACATCGTGCGCAGCCGCAGTGTGTTGGAGGCGGTTGCATCGTCGTTGACGGAATTGTTCTCGCGCGACCTGATCTCGCTGAGAATGGAGAAGCTGCGCCAGCATTATCCGTGGCTTGCGGGAGGTTTGGATTATTTCCAGGCGCGTTTGACACAGGCTCCCGAAGACGCGAAGTTTGCCATCGAATATGTGTTTGAGAATGCCAAGACGCGCGAGCAGCAGGAACTAGCGACTCAGGCCCTGCGCGACAAGTGCGACATTCTCTGGGCGCAACTCGATGCGCTTTACTTTGCCTATGTGCAGCCCGCTTGGCCTCCGCCCGGCGCGTTTCAGATCGAGGAAAAGTGACCATGCCTCCTCCGACCGATGCAAACCAACCGCGACTCGCCACCGGATGCCGTTGGGGTGGAACCGAAGAGGACCGCATGATCCTGTTTCCCGAAGGCGCGATGAAACTGATGGGGACCGGACGGCAAGTACTCGAGAACTGCGATGGCCAGCGCACATTCGGAGAGATCCTTGCGGAGTTGCAGAAAGAGTTCGACAAGACCGATCCGGAAAAGATTCGCGCGGACATCAGCATGTTTTTGGAGCAGTTGCAGAAAAAGAGAATCGTCGACTACTAGGCGTCGATTCCCCGCCGTAGAGACGTTGCTTGCAACGTCTCTGTTTGCGGCATATCGAACGACGGCTCCTATGCAACTGTCGGCAGAGACGTAGCCAGCTCCGTCTCTACGAAATGAACCATGGTTTCCAATCCTCTAGCTCTTATTGCCGAAGTCACGCATCGATGCCCGCTGCACTGCGTCTATTGCTCTAACCCCACAGAGTTGACCGCGGTGAGCGGCGAACTGTCTACGGAGGAGTGGATCAGCGTCTTCCGGCAAGCTGGCAAATTTGGGATGCTGCATGGGCACTTCACCGGAGGCGAACCGCTGTCCCGCGCCGACCTTACCGAACTGATCGCGGCCGCACGCGCTGCGGGACTCTATACGAATCTCATCACCTCAGGCATCGGACTCAATGAGCAGCGACTGCAAATGTTGCTTGATGCGGGTCTCGATCACATCCAGATCAGCTTTCAAGACTCGCGGGAAGAAGCGGCGAACTGGATCGCGGGCGCGAAAGCTCACGCACACAAGATCGAGCTGTCGCGGACGATTCGGCAGCACAAGATTGCATTCACGGTAAACCTGGTCGTGCACCGGCAGAATCTGGATCATCTTGAAGAGATGATCGCATTCATCGAGCAACTGCAGCCGGAGCGCGTGGAGATTGCGCATACGCAATACTACGGTTGGGCGCTGGCGAATCGTGCGGCGCTGATGCCAACGCGCGCGCAGCTTGAAAGGGCGGTCGAGATCATCAGCGAGGCCGAGAAGCGGCTTTCCGGCCGGATCCGAATCGATTCGGTCGTGCCCGACTACTACGCGAAGTATCCCAAGGCGTGCATGGGAGGCTGGGGACGAAGATTGATGCTGGTCAATCCATCGGGCAAGGTACTGCCGTGCCACGCGGCGGAAGTGTTGCCAGGGTTGTCCTTCGAGAATGTTCGCGATAAGTCGCTGGAGTGGATCTGGCAAGAATCGGAATCGTTCCGCAAGTTTCGCGGTGAAGAGTGGATGCCGGAACCGTGCCGCAGTTGCGACCGGCGTGCGGAAGACTTCGGAGGATGCAGGTGTCAGGCATTTCTGTTGACTGGCGATGCTGCAGCGACAGATCCTGCGTGTTCGCTAGCGCCAGCGCATCGGATCGTCGAATCGGCCGTAGAAGAAGCGAACTCAACGGCAGACACTACGAAACCGGTGCAGGCCTCATCTTTCGTGCAATTGCAGAAGCTCACAAGCGACTTTTGGAGGTATCGCACGAATCCGCAGCAATCTGATTGACCGGAGAAAGGCGACCCTCAACAACTAACCGGGCCTTGATCTCGCAGAACGTACGGCGTGGCATTCCAGGCCGCGCAGTTCAAGCCACGAAAGCTGTGGGCCTTAGCCCCCAACTCGAAGCCGAAGCAGAGCGCCCCAGATCCAGCCAATGTTATGCTAGTTACTTCCTATCCCGCGAAGAGGGTTGTCTTCTCTAATGCCTGATCCCGAAACTCCCAATCCACCGAATCCGCAAGCCCAACCCGTCACCGACAGCAAAGAGTCTTTCGGCGAAATCCTGTCTCAATTCCAGAAAAGCCACGTGCGCCGTGCCGAGGGCGGCAAACAGCTCGAAGGCACCGTGATCGCCGTGACAGCGGAAGCCGTCTTCTTCGACATCGGATACAAGTCCGAAGGAATCCTCCAGCTCACCGCGCTCCAGGGCGAAACGCTAAAGCCCGGCGACAAAGCGCTGGTCACGGTCAAGGGGCGCGATCTCGACGGCTACTACGAACTCTCGCGCTTCAAAGTCGAGCGCCCCATGGACTGGTCCGCACTGGAAAAGGCATTCGCCGACAAAGCCGCAGTGCTCGGAACAGTCACCGCGGTCATAAAGGGCGGCTTCAGCGTCGATGTCGGCGTGCGCGCTTTCATGCCCGCCTCGCGCAGCGGCGTGCGCGAAGCCGCTGAGATGGAGAATCTGGTCGGCCAGGAGATTCGCTGCCGCATCATCAAACTCGATGTTACCGACGAAGACGTAGTCGTCGATCGCCGCGTCGTCGCGGAAGAGGAAGAACGCACTGCTCGCGAAAAAATCTACGGCCAGATCAAAGAGGGCGACACTGTAACCGGAACGGTCCGAAACCTCATGGAATACGGCGCATTCGTTGACCTTGGCGGAATCGATGCGCTGCTCCACGTGGGCGAAATCTCCTGGGGACGGGTCAACAAACCAGCCGATGTACTCTCCATCGGCCAGCAAATCGAAGTCAAAGTCCTGAAGCTGGCTAATGAAGGCGACAAGCGCCGCATCTCCGTCAGTATGAAGCAGCTTCAGCCGCATCCTTGGGACGCTGGGGCCCAAAAGTACAAACTCGGAGACCGCGTGCGCGGCACCGTCTCAAAGTTGATGGACTTCGGTGCGTTCGTCGAACTTGAGCCCGGTATCGAAGGCCTGATTCACATCTCGGAAATGTCCTGGTCCAAAGGCAAAGTTCGAAAGCCCGGCGACGTCGTGAAGCCCGGAGAGACCGTTGAAGCCGTGATCCTGGGAATCAATGCCGGCGAACACCGCATCTCCCTTGGCCTTAAGCAGGCTCTCGGAGATCCGTGGGCCGATGTGCCGCAACGTTTTCCGCTAGGCTCGGAGGCGGAAGGGCCGGTCACCAGCCTCACGAAATTCGGCGCCTTCGTGCAGCTTTCTGAAGGTGTCGAAGGCATGATCCATGTCAGCGAGATCAGTGCGGAGAAGCGCATCGGGATGCCGGCTGAAGTTCTGCGCGTCGGCCAGGTGGTCAAAGTTCTCGTCATCGGCGTCGATCCCGAGAAACGCCAGATGAAGCTCAGCATGAAGCAACTGGTTCCTACTGGCCTCGATGAATATCTTGCGGAACATAAAGAAGGAGACGTAGTCACCGGAAGGCTTGTCGACCAGTCCGGCATGCGCGTCGAACTAGGCGAAGGAATTCACGCTGCCTGTAAAGCCGGCTCCGCCGCGCCTGCGAAGAGTGATGCCGCCGCTCCCGCGACTGCCGATCTCTCCTCGTTAAGCTCCATGCTCCAGGCTCGCTGGAAAACCGGCGCCGGAGCGCCTATCAAAGCCGAACCGGCGCGCGCAGGACAAGTCCGCAGCTTCCGCATCGTGAAACTTGATCGCGCCACCAAGAAGATGGAAGTCGAGTTGGCATGAACCTCACACGTTCGTCGGCATTTCTGAGACACTTCCGCGTTTGTTCGTAGCTGACGCAACGCGATCACTCATCTTCCTTTAGAAGAGGAACTCGTGTGTAAACGCCTTGCATGAGAAGGTCGATCGGAGTCAGGCCGATTCTTTTCTCGTTTCGTAAAAATGTTTGTTCCGCCGAGTAGCCTGTCGCCATGCTTCCATCCGCACTCTCGAGGAGCGATTGGTTCGCTCGGTGCGTGAAAACAGAAAGGGCTGGCAACGGAAGCCAGCCCTTTCCTCTCAATACAACTTAGAAGGTAAAGTGGACGCCGAATTCACCCCAAATGGAGCGCGGGATGAAGGTAGCGTTGGGAGCAAAGAACCCCGTCGGGTGACCCAACGTGGAACTCGCAATGTTGTTGCCGAAGTTGTTTCCGTAGTTGGCTCTATTGGTGAGGTTGAAGGCCTGTGCGACCAATTGAATATTGACGCGCTCGCCGATTTTGAAGTTCTTCGCAAACTTGGCATCCAGCTGGAAGAACGCCTGTCCACGAAGCGGGTCATATTTAGCGATGGTGCATTGCGCCGTGTAGTAGCAGGTAGTTATGTTCCCCTGTGCGGCGGCGGTTGCATCATCCGGATTAGCGCCATTTGCAACAGCGGCTGCAACGTACGTATTGATGTAATCCGTCCCGTAGGTATAGTTCTTCAGGTCGTTGTTCGGCACCACAACGGCGAGCGCGGTTCCGCCTCCGGCGTTGATGGTGTTGTAGGAATTAGTTAGATTATAGGGACGAGCTGTGCCGAACTGAAGGATCGGCGCGAACTGAAATCCCTTGGGCAAATCGACCACTCCAGCAAGGGTGATGTGGTGGCGCTCGTCGTTGGTGCTCGGCCCCCACTCGTAGGGGGCAAACGGGCGATAGCCATCGCGGGCATAGTTGCGGAAGATGGTAGTGTCGCCACCACCACCATCGTACCCATAGGACCATGACAATGTGTAGTTAGCGATGAGCGAGAAATGATGGCTCATGCGCTGACGGAAGCTCAGGTTCACTCCATCATAGCGGCTCCGGTTGATGGACTGGTCACTGCGCAAGCTGTTCAGCACCGGCTGCCCGGCTGCGGTAAAATCGGCGGACAGGGGACGGGTCAAGTTGACGTTTCCGAAGTTCATGTTGCATCCCGCCGGCTTGCCCGGACTGGTGCAGGCAGTACCGCTCGAATCGGTGCCAGTTACGACTTTTTGGTCAATGTTGATCGTTTTGTCCTCATGCAGACTGAGAACGTGGGTGTATTCGGCCTCGAACACCGAGTTGTTGTTAAGAGCCCACGAATAGCCGACGTTGAATTCCTCGGATACCGGGTTTCGGAAGTTCGGGTCCATGAGGCGGCCAACGCTCCCATTCGCAGCAGTCGATGAGGGACCTGGGAGACATGCCTCCTGGGCCGCAATGTTCGCCGGCGAGTAGGAGAACGATCCAAGTGTCCCGCCGCACGGTAGAGTGTCGGTAGGAGCCGACAGGCTCAACACGGTCTGGAAGATGGTTGGGTTCGCGAGTTGCTCCATGAACAAAGGAACGTTCTGGAAGGTATTGCCGAAGTACAGGCCGAACCCGCCGCGCAACACGTGTTTGCCCCTTCCCGTCAGGTCATAAGCAAATCCGATACGCGGGCTGAAGTCTTTGGTGTCGTCCTGCGCTGTGTGCCTGGTGTTGTAGGCCGCAATCGGGTTGACGGATGCAATGGCGAGTAGCGACTGATAGGAGCGACTCTTGGTAATGTCAGATGAGCCGAACCAATTGAAGTCGCGGTCCCAGCGCAGACCCAGATTCACCGTCAAGCGGTTGTTGACCTTCCAGTCATCCTGCCCATAGAACCCAAGCTGTTTGGTAGGAACCAGGAAGTACGGATCGCCGTTCGAGAAAGACATGCTACCGATCAATCCCTTTGTTGCAAAACCTTGGGGGTATGTAGTCGTGTCGCCCAGAATCGTGCTCGGGTTGACAAGGAAGTCAGCTTCCAGGGTCGAGTTGAACTCGAAGAATCCACCTGACACCGGGTTGTAGATGTAGTCGACTCCGGCTTTGATGGTGTGCTTGCCGAAGGATTTCGAGATGTCATCCTTAAACTGCCACTTACGCTGGAATGACTGTTGAGGCACGTTTCCATTCGTTCCAAACGACGCGTCAGGGAAGGTGACAAGCGGCGCGCTGATCTTGCTGGCGATCAAGTTGTTCCAATATTGGAAACCGAAGGTGAACTGGTTGACGAGCGACGGCGAAATCTGAGAATTCAGTGTGAAGTTGGCGATCTGGAGGTGGTTAGTGGTGAAGTTGCCTTCCGTCAAATCGCCTGTGTCGCCCGACTGGTCGTTCAAGCTGTCGTTGGCTTGCGAACTATAGCTGATATAGGCGCTGTTCTTATTGTTGATCGTCCAATCCATGCGACCGTTATAGCGCCACTCGTGAAATGGGCGGGGAATCGACAAAGCCGGCTGGGCAGCCAGCCCGTTCTGCTGGGCCAGTACAAGCTCATTGTAGGCGGTTGTCGCCTCAGACAGCGACTGGTCCTCGCGTTGGCGCTCAATGGCAAAGAAGCCGAAGAGCTTGTCTTTCACGAACGGACCGCCAACCGATCCACCGAAGAACTGTCGGCTGTAGTCGGGACTCTGGTCTGTGGTCGTTCCGTCCCCATTGGCAACCTTTTGCGCCGTTTGCAAGGCTGCGTCACGGAAGTATCCGAAGACCGAACCGTGGTACTGGTTGGTGCCGGATTTCGTGATCATGTTGATGGCGGCGCCCTGGGAGCGTCCGTTCTCTGCGGAGAAACGCTGGGTGCTGATCTGGAATTCCTGCACGGCTTCGAGCGGCATCTGCATGACCGCGCCACCGACGGTGTTGTCTTTGTTGTCCACTCCGTTGATGGTCGTGTTGATATTGCGGCCGTCAGATCCATTGATGGAAAGAATCGCGTAACGGTTCTTGGTGGGATCGTACGAGTCAGCGGCCTTCACGCCGGGAGCCAAGTAAGCGAGGTTGGCTGCGTCGCGGCCGGCCAGAGGAAGATCTTCGACTTCGCTTGGGGTTATGTTCTGGCTGACGCTGGTCTTTTCGAGATCCACGATGGGAGCCTGGCCAGAAACTTCTACGACTTCAGTTGCCGTTCCAGGGTTAAGAGACACATTCACGGTTGCCGATTGACCAACCTGCACTTCTGCGTTCTGAAGGACGGTGGCAAAACCTTGCTTCGTTACTTTGACCTCGTAGGTTCCGGCCTGCACGAGATCGAAACGGTAAGTGCCGGTGTCACTGGTTGTTGCCGTACGGGTGACGCCTTTTGCTTTGAAAGTCACGACGACCTGTGCTCCCGCTACTACGGCGTTCGATTTATCGGTCACAGTGCCTTGGATCGTGCCCGTTGCGGTAGCCTGTCCAAGCAAATTGCCGGTCGCGAATACCGTCACGAGTAGCCCAATGAGTAATGCGAATACACGCCTGTTGGTGTAAATCATCTGGTTTGACCCCCTAGTGATTTTCAGCTTGGCAGCTGTCATTCACTCGCACGCCCAAAACGAGCGAGTCGAACATTTGGAGCGAGCCCCAATCAGGAGACTGTGTCGAGCAGCTCATCACATAACTTGACTAGACAGATCTTCTTAACAATGGGCAATTGATAGCCCAAATCTTATACACGCGTTAAGGCATTGAATCAAAAGAAAATTCCTCTTGGTGCGACGGGAAAACTGCCACACAAAATGGAATGTGCAGAGAGGTTACTTATGAGATTTCATATTTTGGACGAGGAGCAGATCGGCAAGGCATCTCGCTTCGCCTAACATTTCCGACGACCTGGTCCTCAAAATCACCGCCGATGCCAGTGAACGAATTGAGATTAATAAGGGCGCCACCACGATTTTCATCCGCCTAACCGCGCGGAGGTATCGCGCGAAACTGATTTCTCAAGGCGCGGGTTGCGCCCTCCGCTCAACCTCCAGAGTGGCAGCTATTCGATCGCTCCCAGCCCTCGCCAAAAATGGAAACTGCGCGGTTAAGGGATTACACTATCGGTAATGAGTCGGCGCTATTCGCGCAGGCTCTTTAGGAGGGTGAGAATATGTCGCCCTTAGTCCGGCGTTCGATCGTCAAGAAATTCCTCATCGTCGTTTCCTGCACGCTCGCAATTTGTGTCTCCACTGCGCTAGCTTTGGCACAGCACTCCGTCGGCCATGCGACTGCAGGAGCAGTTCACACCTACGCTCCACCGAGTTCTCACGTTCCGATTTCTTCGCCGCCGATGATCCACCCACCGATGATCCACGCACCCATCATCCGCGCGCCTATTATCTACGCGCCTTCCAGTCCTCGAATCCCGGTAGCCCCATTGGCCGGTTCACTCGGCAGGGCGGGTTTTCTCCCTTCGCGGCGTCCGATCCACCGATTTCCGCCGGTGTTGATCATTTTTGAATCTCCCGCTCTTCTTGGAGGGCCATTCTGGGGATTGAACTCCTGTTGGTGGGCGACCTGCGACTCCTTCTGGTCTTGGCCCCTTGGTTCCACGACTGTCTCCTCCCCGGGTCCGACAAACTATATTTCGCAGACGTATGAGACTACGGTGAATGTCTACGGCGAAGAGAGATCGGATCTACCGCAACTCTTCTTGAAAGACGGCACGATTCTCAACGTGACCGATTACTGGCTCGTCGACGGCCAACTTCATTTCACCATGATTGACCAGAACGGCACGAAACCGGCGGAACAGGTGATTCCTATCGACGCGCTGGATTTACAGACCACCGTTGATGCCAACACGCGAAGAGGCTTCCACTTTATGCTGCGCAACGAACCAGTCGACCAGTATTTGCGCGACCACCCCGACGCCCCGCCATCAACCGCAACGCCCCCTTCATAAGTAGCGGCGTGCGGCCAGCACTATTGCTCAAGAGGGTGCCCCATCCTCGTCGCGTTTTGTGCGACAGGGTGGGGATTTTGACTTTTGACAATCTGTCGCATCCTTTGCGCTCTTTGCAAAGCGTGGCATTCGATGCTCTGCTCTTAGCGGATTTGCCGCACACTCCGAAATAATGCCCCACCCTACTGACTCCATGTTTTCCGCCATCCACCCTCCCAAATCCGCGATTCAATTCATCCTCAGCCACTTAGAGCCAATTCCGTTGCGCCCCCGACCCCCCTCTGTTAGCCTTTTTCCTGGACTTCCTCCCAGTGTGCCGCGCCGATCGCGGCCTGTTGGATTTCCGCCGGCCCGCCGATCATTGTTTCTTCGGACCGCGATGCGGGCTCCGCGCGAGATCGCGCAATATAAAGGAGACACACAACTTGCCATCCAAGACTCGTTACTTATTCACTTCCGAATCCGTGACCGAAGGCCATCCCGATAAAATCGCCGACCAGATTTCCGACGCCATCCTCGACGCCTGCCTCACCGACGACGCCATAAGCCGCGTCGCCTGCGAAACCCTCACCGCCACCGGCCTGGTCGTGATCGCCGGTGAGATCACCACGAAGGCCTATGTCGATTTCCAGCAGGTGGTCCGCGGCACCGTCGGCGCCATCGGTTACGACAACGCCGTCTACGGCTTCGACTGCAACACCTGCGCCGTCATCTCCACCATCAACAAACAATCCGGCGACATCGCCATGGGCGTAGACACCGGCGGCGCCGGCGACCAGGGAATGATGTTTGGGTATGCGGTGAATGAGAATGAGGAGTTGATGCCAACCCCAATTTCTCTGGCGCACAAGCTGACCATGCGGCTCTCGCAGGTTCGCAAGAACGGCAAGCTTCCCTTCCTCCGGCCCGACGGCAAATCCCAAGTCACGGTTGAATATGATGCGAAAGGCAAAGTTGTCCGTGTCGACGCGGTCGTGATTTCTACACAGCACTCGGAGACCGTCGCCAACGACGAACTGCGCGCCGGCATTTTGAAGCACGTGATCCAGGCGGTGATTCCGCCGCAGCTTCTGGATGAAGATACGAAGTACCACATCAATCCCACGGGACGCTTCGTCATTGGCGGGCCGATGGGCGACACCGGCCTCACGGGCCGCAAGATCATCGTCGACACCTACGGCGGCATGGGACGTCACGGCGGCGGCGCCTTCAGTGGAAAAGATCCGACGAAGGTCGATCGCTCGGCGGCTTACATGGCGCGCCACATTGCGAAGAATGTCGTGGCGGGCGGACTCGCCGACCGCTGCGAAGTGCAGCTTGCTTACGCCATCGGCGTCGCTGACCCGGTCAGCGTACTGGTCGAGACATTCGGCACGGAGAAAGTTGATCCCACGATTATTCCCGACATCATCCGGGCGCACTTCAAGCTGACGCCTCGGGGAATCATCGACTCGCTGAACCTGCGCCGTGCGATCTATAAGAAGACTGCCGCCTACGGACACTTCGGACGCAATGATCCAGACTTCACCTGGGAACTAACCGACAAGGCCGCCAAGCTGGCGAGCGATGCCGGTCTGCGGGAGCCCGTGGGCGCCCGCAAGTAAACCCTTGAACCACAAAGGACACAAAGGAACACGAAGGACCGATTTCCTTCGTGAACCTTAGTGTCCTTAGTGGTTGATGATCTTGAAGTGTCAGAGGTGCAATACCAGCGTAGTCCCAAAGCCGGATGATGAAAGAGAATTTGGCATCCTGACCAGTTCCCCAAACTCGCGTATTCTGCGAAAATGCTATGGGAACTCAATCACTTTCTGGTCATCAACCGTTAATTTTTCTCCCGCTTTCCGCGCGCCACGAAGCCAAGCGACGAAGCGAAGAAGCTAAAAAGAAAAAGAAAAGGAAAAAGTATGTCGACCGCCGCAATCAACTGCGATATTAAGAATATCGAACTGGCCGATCTGGGCAAGAAACGCATCGAGTGGGCGAACCAGTCCATGAAGGTGCTGCAGATCATTCGCAAAGAGTTCATCAAAAATCAGCCGCTGAAGGGCGTCCGCATCTCGGCTTGCCTGCACGTCACCGCCGAGACCGCAAACCTCGCGATCTGCCTGCGCGACGGCGGAGCAGACGTCGTGCTCTGCGCCTCGAACCCGTTGTCGACTCAGGACGACGTGGCCGCCTCGCTCGTCCGCGACCACAACATTCCCGTGTTCGCCATCAAGGGTGAGGACAACGACACCTATTACAACCACATCCTGGCCGCCATCGATCACAAGCCGCAAATCACCATGGACGACGGCGCCGACCTGGTCGGCCTTCTGCACACCAAGCGCACCGACGCTCTCGAAGGTGTAATCGGCGGCACCGAAGAGACCACGACCGGCGTCATCCGCCTGCGCGCGATGGCCAAGGAAGGCGTGCTGAAGTTCCCGATCGTCGCCGTCAACGACGCCGACACCAAGCACCTGTTCGACAACCGTTACGGCACCGGACAGTCCACCATCGACGGCATCATCCGCGCCACGAATTTCCTTCTCGCCGGATCGAAGTTCGTCGTAGCCGGCTACGGATGGTGCGGCCGTGGCCTCGCGTCTCGCGCCCGTGGAGCTGGAGCCGAAGTCATCGTCACCGAAATTGATCCCACCAAGGCGCTCGAGGCCGTGATGGACGGCTTCCGCGTCATGTCGATGGCCGAAGCCGCCAAGCTTGGCGACGTCTTCTGCACCGTCACCGGCAATAAGAGCGTGCTGACGAAAGAACATTTTGCGTTGATGAAAGACGGCGCGATCATTTCGAACTCGGGCCACTTCAACGTCGAGATCGATATCCCCGCGCTCGAGGGGATGTCGTCGTCGAAGCGCACCACAAGAAACTTCGTCGACGAGTACTCGCTGAAAGACGGACGCAAGATCAACCTGCTCGGCGAAGGCCGCCTCATCAACCTTTCCGCCGCCGAAGGCCATCCCGCCAGCGTGATGGACATGAGCTTCGCCGACCAGGCCCTGAGCGTCGAGCACATGGTGAAGAACGCCAAGAAGCTCGAGCCCAAGGTCTACCGCGTCCCCGACGAACTAGACAAGCGCGTAGCCAAGCTGAAGCTCGAGTCGATGAGCATCAAAATCGACAAGCTGACTCCAGAGCAGGAAGAGTACCTGGCAGGTTGGAACGAAGGAACGTAGGAGCAGTACTCAGCACCCAGCAAGATCCATGTAGGGGCGGGCGCCTCGTCCGCCCGGCGGCCCGGACGTTTCGGGCCGCTTTGATTTTCTCGCCGCTCTGGAAATTTCCCCCGACTCGCGGTACAGTGTCTGCGGCCGCTCCTCAGCCTCAGGATGGACTGTCCCCGCAGTTCTACCCTTCCCCCTCACATCGGAGTGGTTAGCCTGGCGCGAAAGCCATAACCCAGGTTGGGCCCCTTGCCTTTCTCATTCAAGGAGGAACTCGTCATGACTGATCTAATGTTGATGCGTCAGACTCCCGTCTCTCTGCTCCGCGACTGGCTTGCGAAAAACACCGAGAGCCTGCGCATGATTCCCGAGCGCGACATCATCTTGCAGGCGCGCCTGGGCGTGCCCGAAATCTCGCAGATGGATAACGGCGACATCGCCTGGGAAATCCATCAATGGGCCAAGACTCACAGTTTCCTGCCCGTCGACTTGCCCAGTTCTTCCACTTACGTTTCCGGAAGCTCCGGAGCCACCCCGGTGCGTGCCGGCGATCCGGAAATTATTGAGCGCCTGAAGAGTCTCCTGAAAACTCTGAAATCGGTTCCAACCGAAATCAAGTGGACCGGAAAGGACGCCAGTGCCGGTATCTCCGTCTCTGGAGCGACAGCTACTTTGGGGCCGGTGGAGGCGACGGCCGGCTGGGACCGAACGCTGGAATTGAAGACCAGCGTTTCAGACATGGAATTCTCGGCCAAGATTGATCCGGTCAACAAGAACTGGGAGATGACATTCACCATCGGCAATGAGGTGCCGAATCTGTCCGAGGTTGCGGGTGTTTTCCAGAAAGGTGAAGGCGCAATGCGTGGCGTGGTAACGAATATCGACAAAATCGACCTTAAGAATCCGTCGAAGACTGTGGCGCAATTCAAGCCCTACGTGGACCCGATTAAAGATGCGGTCGATGCAGCCAGCAAAATCGCCAAGCTGCGCCCCGGCGACATCAGCTTCGGAGTCTCGCTCAAAGGTCCTTTGCCGAACTCGCCAAATCAGGGCGGCGTCACCGTAACCGCCCAGATCACGATTTTCTTCTGAACGTTGCCACGAATACACACGTAGGGACAGCAGCCCAGGCTGTCCAGCTTGTGTAGGGCGGATGCCTCGTCCGCCCGCGGCCCGGAAGTTTCGGGCCGCTTTTTGATCTTGGGTGCGCGAACCCCGCGATTCATTTCTTCGGAAAGTTCGGATCGTTCTTGATCTCGCGGATCTGCTGGATGTGCCGCTCGGCATGCGTGGAGATTTCCAGCATCCATTGCCAGCAATCGATCACCTCTCCATATTCTCCAAAGCTGTGCGCCCGCAAGTCGTCGCTGGTGGTCTTGATGTATTCGATCATGGTGCCGCGCAGCGCCTGAAACTTCCCCAGGGCCTCGCCGAGGTCTTTGTAGGTATCCACCTTTTCGTGCCCGCCGCCGGTCTTGGTATGCACCACGCGATCGATGCCATACCACATGATGTCGGCGTCGGTAGCCGCCGACTTCTTGGTATTCATATCCGGGGCCGCTTTGAGGGCTTTCTGGATCTCGCGCCAATAGTCCGGTTCGGCTACCGCCAGATGCGAAACAACTTCCCGGATACTCCAGCGGTCGGCCGAAGCTTTGTACTCGAGTTGCGCCGGAGACAACCCGCGCACCAGTTCGGCCACCATTTGCGTCGTCATCTCGAAATGCACCAGCAGATGCTCGCGGTCCATCTGGGTCATCGGGGCGGCGAACAGCGGCGCGGTGAACAGACACACCGTCAGTGTCAGAACCAGCGGCGCCAAACGTCGGAGCCTATTTCTTCGGAGCATATTCATGGGCATGGTAGTAACCGTCGTCTCCAAACTATTCCCTTGGACGGGCGGAGAGGAGTTAGGTCATCACACTCCCGAAAGATCACTGCCCGCAGCATGAAGATCACCAGTCTTTCATCCAAGAAAGAATCGGTATGAAGACAGTGGAAACAGTGGTTGCCGTCTGAGTTGCAAGAACCGCGTAGTGACTGCTGCCCCGGCTGTCCGGCGGCTCAGTTTTATCGGGCGGCGGCGCCTTTGTTTTGGATTGTCATCCTGGACGAGCAACTGCGAGAACGAAATGGCGTGGCGTTATTGCGGAGCACTGTACAACGGAATCGCCAGCGTCGCTGATGATTACTGAATAACCTTACGCTTAATTTCCGCCAACTTAGTTTCGCTTTTCTCGATTACCGACTCCAGCCTCTGCTGCTCCACGCCTTGCACGACGTAGGCGCGCAGTTGCTTCAATCCCAGAAGCGCTGCTTCCAGTTGGTTGATTATCGCGAGGACAGTTTCGAGGCAGTTGTCGTCGATCAAGTGGTAGCGCCCTTAAGACTCCGCCGTTGGCGGGTCAGGTTTCGCTGTCGCTGGGAAAGAGCCTGAATGCCTCATCAGATGGAGTCGCTCGTGTTTCGCCTCGAGCAGAGCCTCCAATTCTTTGACCAGCCGGTCAAACGTTTGCGGGTCTTTCTCGCTGACGATACGCTTACAGAGATAATCCAACTGCTCTCGTTCTTTCGGAGTCATTCTCACGACCTCTCGGGCGATTCTGTTCGGCGTTGCAGGAGATTCTTTCTGGCCTCTTCTTCGTCAAGCTTGGTAACCAGCTGCTGGGCAAAGTCGATCATCTTCTTGGGGTCTGCTTCCTGTTGGACCCGGAGCGCCAATTCGCGCCAGTCTGCCCTTGCCTTTTCGCCGTCGATTGCTTTTGAGTCTCCGATTTTAGTTTCCTCTTCTGCGAATGAGCGGGGCTTGCGCGCGGGACTTGCCGAAAACGGAAAACCGTCGTGTTGTGATCGTTGGGTTTCCACTTCTTCGCGGCAGCGGTTTTGCAATCTTCCGCACCACCGCCACCGGAATCGTTTCAAAGTGCATGAAAGACCCTCGCATTTGAATTCACTCCTCCAGCCAACAAGAACCGTAGCAGACGGGAAAGGCTACGGGTCATATCCTTTGGAAATTGTCTTGTGCGGTTTGTGCGCGCTAACCGCTTTATTAACAGGTAGTTGTCTGCCCGGCGCTTATAGAGCACCAAGTCTCCCGTTAGGGTGATGATTGCCTGCATTTAGTGCGTCGAGCCCTCGTTTAGTAAGTCAAATCGCATGCCTCACTACATCGTATTTTTCACTTGACCGCATCGTAACGATGAAAGTACGATTGCGTTACGTTTGTTTAACGTTTTTTCCCGAAGGAAATTCCCGATGAGCCCTCGGACCAGCAAAGGCGCAATGAATTTCACCACCATGGCGCAAGTGGACGTTCCCCAAGGTCGGAATGGAAAGCACAAGGAGATCGTCAGCCGAATCCTCGCCGATCTCGATCGGGTTCCGGCAGGAACAGCGCTCAAAGTACCTTTGGCGGACTTGGCGGAGAGCAAGGAGAAGGTTCGGTCGGCACTGAATCGTGCCATTCACAAGAACCGCAGAGATGTCGCTACCGCTAGCGACGCGACCTTCCTGTACGTATGGAACAAGGCAGAGTAATGGGTGCCTGGCGAAATTTGCTGACTCAACTCTCTTTCAACTGACCTCTGAGTCGGGACCTACCCCTCAAACAAGCAAAGAGAACTCCGGGTGCAACTGGGATGAACTTGGAAACGGGACGTTCCCAGGAAGCCGGAGTAATACTTTTTGTCGTCCCGGGACTTGGTCTGTTTTCTCGGAACTGACCCAGCGCTGAAGCGTTGCTTTCTTTTGCCCTCCGGGGCGGGTTGATTTTCGATCTCACGAATTCCACGGATTGCGCTGTGGGCTGTATTCTTTCGCCGCTTCGCGGCTGGGGTACTCTTCGGTTGATTGATCATTGCACAGTGGCGGCCGACGGCTGCGGCCCGATACACCTGGGCCGCCGGGCGGACGAGGCGTCCGCCCCTACACGAACTGGGATAGCCGAGTCGGCTGTCCCCACGAGTTCGTGGTGGAACGTGGGAATATTGCGCTGTATCGCGCTAGTGAGGGGAGACTGTGGAGATTCAGGCTTGCACAGAGGAAAGTGCCGCGGACGTGCTGTGGCTGGGGTGGTTATGGCGGGCCGTCAATGGTGGACCCACTTTGTGAGTTGGCGAACGTGACTGCGGATCGAAAGTCAAAAGCCCCACCGTGTCTCGCAAAAAAACGCGAGACAAGGATGGGGCGCCCGGGCATCATGCGCCGTCAATTTTCGGCTTTCACGAGACCTCTTTTTCGGTTTCCGAGGCATCTCAGGATAGAAATAGAAGTCGGTTTGATTCGGTCGGACTATGGATGTCATTCGCAAAACGCTTTTCTTTCTTGGCCTTGCGGCGCTATTGCTGTGCGTACCTTTGACCGCTGCGGCCGAGGATGAGGACGTCCAAACTTCTCCGACCGTCAATTCTGCGATTGCGACGGCAGCGGCATCTGTGCGCGCGCCCGGCACCGAGCGAACGCGGGCCCAGCTGAGCGAAACGGTTGTTACGGCTCCATCTCCGGCCGCATTCCGCTACGTCTCCGAGCGTATCGCAAATTTTGTTCTCCGTGACGGCCGATCTCATCTCCAATCGTTTTGTCTGCTTCGCTGTTAGCTTCCACTCTTTCCTAGAAGTCTGACGATCAACGTCCTCGAGAGAAATACTCGCGAAGGAAATCACCGTCTGCAAGAAGACGAGCAGCGGGAATGGTGCCGTTGATCAGCCATCCCGGGGGATTGCGGGGGTTCGTCCCCTGGCTGCATCCGGTTCACGGAAATGCTTTTGGAACTTACGAACCCACAGACATTTCACGAATGGGGAAAATACTATGTTGCTCACAAGTAAATTCACAATAGGACTGTTCGCCTTCACCCTGCTGTTCGTTGTCGCTATGGCGACCTCGGCATCTGCTGAAAGCCGCACCAACGATGCTCAACGCCAGGTGGCAGACCGGCTCGCGGAGTTCCAGCGCACGGCGTCGCAGTTGCGGCGCCAGGCCGATACTCTCAACGCAGATAGAAATTCGCGCGTGTCGTGGGAGACGCACTCCCGTCACCTGGCGAATCTCAAGGACCACGTGAACGAGTTGGGCAGGTCTCTGGCCGAACTGGAAGCCATGAGGCCGGCGGCGAGCGGGAACCAGAGGTTGGCCATCGAGCACGCCGGGCCTCACCTGGTTTCGATCGCCCAAAGCACAACGCGAGCCATCGAACTTTTGAACAACCAACGCGGCAACATCCACCTCCCGGAGTATGGCGAAGTGGCGAGTGATATCTACGATCACGCTGATACGTTGCACACGAAACTGGACGCAATCCTGGACTTCGAAGACGCCAAGGTGCGGTTGGACGAATTGGAACTGCAGCCCAAGCGGTTCGAAGGTAGCTAAGAATGAGGAGGTGATCCAAAGGCCCGCGGAGAGGGCAGTCGCACCATGGTCATAGCCGGTGCGGCTTCGCCTTCTCCGCGGATTTGATCAAATTCATTTACAGATCCGAAAGGGGTGTGAGATGCCTGAAAATCATGCAGGAACAATTTTGGTGGTCGACAATGACGAGGACGTTCTGATCGCATTGGAACGTGTGCTAGAGGAAAAGGGTTACGCCACAACTCTTGCTGTGAGCGGCGCCGAAGCGTGCAAGTTGCTATCCGAGGGGAGCTTTGATCTGCTGGTTCTCGACGACTATTTGTCAGACCGGGACTCGGTTCAAACTTTGGCCGAATGCAGGAGCGCTGGAATTTCGTCGCTCGTGATCGTCACCTATCACCGGTTGCCGTCGCTCGACGAGGAGGCGCGACTTCGCGAACTTGGGGTGCGCGCACTAGTGGACAAGCGCGCTCACCGAACGTTGATTGAGATTGTGGACCATCTGCTCACGCCTCGCTGGGCTGGGCAGCGGTTCGCGTTCGACACTATGACGTAGGAGTGGGTGGAATCGTGGTGGCGTCGGGGGATAGCAGATTCCTCCCTTCGGTCGGAACGACAATGGGATGGGAATGCGCGTGGAAATGATTCGTGGAGTACCAGATTCACCGTAGCGCAGCGGGGGCAGCGATCCGCATCTATCCAACCCGCGGTAGAAACCAAATCACCCTGTTGGAGGATTGGCATGGATTGTGTGCGTTTTGGTCGGATGAAATCGTGGATGGTATCGATGGGCGTGGTGGCGGCGCTGGCGGCGTCGAGCGCGGCGCCGCGGGCGTTCGCTCAGTCACAAGAAGAAATCGATGAGCGCTGCCAGCGGCGGGTCGCGCACGCTGAGCACGAACTGCATGAAGCGATTGAGCATCATGGGCGGCACAGCCGGCAGGCGGATCACGAACGGCACGAGTTGCGGGAAGCGCGTGAACAATGCTGGCGCGAGCATCATCGCTGGTGGGATGAGCACGAGCGGCGCTGGCACGAGGAACGCGACTGGGACGAGCGCGACCACGATCGCGACTAGGCTCGAGGCAAAGATTACAAAAGCGCAGTGGTCCGCCTCAGTGGGGTAGGAATTTTTTATTGGGGTCGGAAACTTCGCCGGTGACGCCAGCGGCTTTGGCCTTGCGCCAAACGCTGGCGACGGCGATCGTCCAGAAGGGGACCAGATCGACGCCGGGCACGAGCTTGACGAAAAATGTCGGCAGGAATTCCCAATGCCATCCCAGCAGACGCACCATCGCGGCTGCGATCCCGAAATCGAGCAGGTCGTCGGCGGGCGAGAACGCACCTTCGACGAACGCGGGAAAAATTACAAGCTGAAGGGCATCCGCGACGATCGCCAGCACCATGGCCAGGCGAAACTGCGGACCGGGAGAGACTGTGATGGGATCGTCAGGCATAGGGGAACTCGTTCATTTATTGTAGACGTTCGCAGCCCTTGATGCTGACGCAGCGCCCTTCCCAAAACCAGTCACGAGATGAGTTACTAGGAAGCTGGCGGCGTCCCAATTGTGTTTGACTCAGTTATCGCGGGACCAATAGCATTCGTTTCATACCAAAAACGGTCAAAAATCCTAGAAGCCTCTCGTTTCTTTGGGCTTCTAATCTTTCGCAGGGGCTTGGAGGTCGTTGGATGCGGTGTGAGCGGACACGCTGGAGTCTGGGTCCGGGAGGCAGTAGGAACGCGAGCCGAGGTATCCGGCAATCATGAGGCGGCGGATCGCACGGGCTGCATGGCTGCTGTTGGCTCTTCAAATCGGTGGCTTCCTGCTGCTTCGATCGCAAGAGCAGCGCTCGCTGGCGTCCAACGTCATTCAGATACTTTGCTGTTTTACTGCGGCTGCTTTTTGCTTCTCCGCGGCGCGTCGCAGCCGTGATCTGGCGCGCACGTTCTGGGGACTGTTCGGCCTGGCCTTCCTGTCATACGGAACATCCAACATCGTATGGACATATTACGAGAACTGGCTGCATGCCACAGTGCCGGCGTCCCCGATCTCTCAGTTTCTCTACTTGTGTTATGACGCGCCGATCGTGATGGCGCTGTTCCTGCGCGAGGGGGAGGATCCGTCCGGATTAGACTGGCAGCGGTCGCTGGATTTTGTGCAGATGCTGCTGGTGGCCTTTCTGCTGTATTACGACTTCCTGTTCCTGCGAGCTGTTGAGGCAGGACCGCACACCCTGGACGTGATGGAGCAGGTTACGACTAATGCCGTCAATTTTATTCTGGCGGCAGCGTTCCTCGCGCGCTCGTACTGGGGACGCGGTTCGCTGGTGCGGAGCCTGTCCCGCAGGATGGCGGTATATTTCGTGGTGTATGCATTCGCGGCAAGTGTCGGGGACTACGCGCTCACTTTCATCAAGACGAACTCGGGAAGCTGGACGAGCCTGGCATGGACCGTGCCTTTTCTGGTTGCAGCTACGCTGGCCGCCGGATACGAACAGCCACCAGAGAGCCGCGACGAGGTTGAAATCGTCGATTGGAACGAGCGGCGCTTTCTGTGGAAGAGCATGGGACTCGCCATTGTGCCGCTGACTGTTTGGGCGCTGGCGCTGCGGGCGGGGGGGCACGACCGGATCATCGCCTACGGAAGCGTGATCGTGTCTCTCGCGTGTTATGGCGCGCACCTGACCATCAGCCAACACCGGAAGCAGCAGAGTGTGGTCGCGCTGCGGGCTTCGGAGGAACGCTACCGCCAGCTGTTTCAGCAACTGGTGCAGGCGGAGAAGATGCAGGCGATCGGAAGGCTGGCGGGCGGAGTCGCGCACGACTTCAACAATGTGCTGACGATCATCATGGGATATGCACAACAGTTAATTGATTTTCCGGACGCGACGCCGGACGCGGTGCAAAACAACGCGGGCCAGATTATCACCGCAAGCAACCGGGCAGCGTCGTTGACGCGGCAACTGCTGGCCTTTGGACGCAAGCAGGTGCTGCAGCCGAGCATCGTCAACCTCAACGCGATCATCGTGGATGTGGACAAGATGATGCGGCGCCTGATCAGTGAGAATGTGGAGATTATCTCGCGGCCGGCGCCGAAGCTGGGGGCAATCAAAGCAGACCCAGGGCAGATCGAACAGGTTTTGCTAAACCTGGTCATCAATGCGCGCGACGCGATGCCGACCGGCGGAACGGTCACCCTTGAAACTGCAAACGTCGAACTCGAGCAGGCATACGCTGACGAGCACGCGGGGGTGCGTCCGGGGCCGCACGTCATGCTGGCGGTGAGTGATACGGGCATCGGCATGGACGCGGAGACGCAAGCTCACATCTTCGAGCCGTTTTTCACGACCAAGGAAATGGGCAAGGGATCGGGTCTCGGGCTGGCCACAGTGTACGGCGTGGTGCAGCAGAGCGGAGGTCACGTATCGGTGTACAGCGAACCGGGACGGGGAAGCACGTTCAAAGTGTATCTGCCGCGGGCCGGGGATGTTGTCGAAGCGCAGGCAGTTTCGCCAGTGCAGCAGCCTGCGATGCGGGGGAAAGAAACGATTCTGGTGGCGGAAGACGACGGCCAAGTGCGGGATCTGGCAGTTGCGATCCTCAAAGCCTGCGGGTATCTGGTCCTGGAACTCGAACATGCGAATAACGCTGAGCGGGTATGCCAGCACCATGGCGGGGAGATTGATCTCTTACTGACCGACGTTGTGATGCGCGAAGTGAGCGGTCCGGAGCTGGCGAGGAGGGTGCAGAAAGTGCGGCCTGACATTAAGGTGCTGTTCATGTCGGGCTACACCGATAGCGCCATCGTGCATCAGGGGGTGCTGGACCCGGGGATCGCATTTCTGCCGAAGCCGTTTACTCCGTCGACGCTTGCGGGGAGGGTGCGGCAGGTGCTGGATGAGGAAGTGCGGGTTAGAACCTAGTGGTTGGTCGACTGCGATATTTGCACGGGGGTTGTTTTTGGAACAGAAAGATCAGGGCGGCGGAGTGCGCCGCCCTTCTCTTTTGCGTGGGGGTAGAACAACTCGATCAGTAGCGGCTGTCAGATGCCCAGCTGACGACCTCATCCTCGACTGAAAACCTTTCCGTCATGGGCCGCAGGAATTTCGATGACAACGAGAACGCGTGCACTTCGAGGGGAACGGTAAAGTGCGTCCTGGTCTTGAGGAAGCCGTGGACCCAGAGTTCGGCATAGCGCTGCAGCCCGAGAACTTCAATCTGCACTGCGTGTACCAGGGCGTGAAACAGGGCACGTTCCGACAAGCTTTGATTGAAAGCGACGATGTCGAGGAAGGTGACTGAATCCATGTGCGTGATTTGTGGTGGTTCAAAGCCCAGGGCACGCACCTTTGCGAAAAACTCCGGCACACGCACCCGTTCGCCCCGAAGTTCGATGATGCGAATACGGTCAAGCAGAGCGGCGGAGAAAAATGGCCACATCCGGGCCTTCACCTCGTTGGCGAGAGGAGTAGCCACGGGGAAATAGTGCCCGCGCTGTTCCCGCAAGTAACCGGCAAGCCATTCGATAGCCTGAGCAATTTGCTCGACACTGGGTTCGGGAACTGGAGGAGCCGGAGCGGCGTGGGGAACCTTGTCTTCAATGGCGGCGTAAAAGTCGTGGAGAGAGGCGGCTGCCTCGGCCGACTTATGCAGAACGTCGCGGCGGCCGAAGCGCGCGAGGTCATCGGAAGAATAGCGAAGCCGAAGCTGATGAACGGCGCAGTGGGCGCCGAGGATCTCGAGCTGAGCGTGCTCGAGATCGGAGTTCATCTGCAGGATAGAAATTCGGTTGTCAGGATTTTGAAACGAGCACACAGCGAAGTAACTCCTTCATTCCAGCTTGAGAATTACAGGGGGGGCCCGCGGGACGCATTTTTTATACATCGTTTCATTTACGATGTCAACATTATTTTTCCTCAGGGCCGTGGAGTCGCGGAGCGTTTGTTGGCGAGTGACTGATTTCTTACATTGCGCTTGAAATTCAAAAACCCCACCTTGTCCCGCCAAAAAGCGGCGAGACGAGGATGGGGCACCCTCTTCGACGATCCAAAGCAAAAAGGCCGCCGGTTATCTCCGCGGCGGCCTTGCTTTTCCTGACAGACCTGGCAATCGATGGGGGGAGGACTTGTATAGTTACCTATAACAGCGTTATATGTACGTTGTCAACATATTCTGCGCAGATGCAGATAATGAGGCAGGAGGGACAATGCCGCGGCACCCGGATCCGGACCTGGAAGAGCGCGTACTGAAGGCAGCCGATGGACTGTGGAAACGAGGGGGAGAGCGGGCCCTGACGATGAGGGCGGTCGCCAGCGCGGCTGGAACCAACACTCCGGCGGTGTACCGCCGTTTCAAGAACCGGGAGGATCTGATTCGAGGGCTGCTTTTGCGGATCGCGGGTCGTATCCGCCAGCAATTTGAAGAGGGCAAAACGATCGAGCAGATGGCGGAGGCGTACGTCGAGTTCGCTCTCAAAACGCCGAATGAGTATGAACTGTTCTACAGCCACGCCGGTTTAATGTCGCCGCGAAAGGGGCGTGGAGCTCCGAGGCCGATTCGGGAATCACGGCCAAACTTCGATTTTACAGAACGACTGCTGGCGAAGAATTTTGGAGGATCGCCCGACGACCACACGCACACCGCTCTCGCGCTATGGGCGCTGCTGCATGGTACGTCGAGTCTACTGCTGACCAAATCGATACCGGAAGGACATGAAGAGGCATTACGTGAGGCCTGCCGAGCGGGGGTCAAGGCGGTTTTGAAGGCAGCAGATCGACGAGATTCGTGACGGTGTCGAAAAGATCACCGGTTAAGCAGACACCCGGAGAAATAGCCAACTCGCCGACTGTGAGAAATCTCTCATATCATTTCATCGATCCTTCTGGTCTGCTGCGCAATTCTGCCGATAGAAGAAACGTACGGGACTCGCGTGAGAAAGATCACGCGCGGCGGGATGCATGACGAAGATTCTTCTTGTCGACGACAGTAAGTTCCTGCGTATGGTGACCGAACGAGCATTGGCAAGGGCGGGGTATGTCGTAATCACAGCGGGCGACGGACCGAAGGCGATTGAACTGGCCAAGAGTGGCAACCCTGACGTGATTCTGCTGGACATGCTGCTGCCGGGAATGAGCGGACCGGATGTGCTGATGGCTCTAAAAAAAGATTCCGCGACGGCTGGGATTCCCGTGGTGGCGTTCACGGGGCTCTCGCAGAAGAACGCGATGCGGCTACAGAAGGATGGAGCGTGCGCATTCCTGGAGAAATCGACGCTGGAATTGGATAAGGGATGCGACACGTTGTTGACGGCTTTCGCTGAGATCTTGCGGAAGTTAAGGTTGGAGGTTCCGGCGGGAGTCGGTGCGCCGCAGTTGTAAGGCTATTGCTCCCAGTTTGGGCCAGAGAGCCACTCGCTTCGCTACGCTGGACAGCCGAAGGCGGCTGGCCCCGCACTAGCAATCTCCGGCAGCATCTCGGCGTCGGGGTGGGGGGTCGTCAAAACTGAAGTAACTATGGGGGAGGTCCGTTTCATCTTTTTTCTGATGGTTGCGGGCTCAGTCCTGAAACGCTACCCGGTTTACCGTCTGAGATCTCACTGAAAATAAATGGCTTGTTAGTGGGAACTCCCGACAGCTGGGCGGAGTCTATGTTAGGTGAAGGAATTGGCTCCGCGGGCCGGTGGGCTGGACTTGGCGAACCCTTAATTTTCAGGGCGCGAAGGGGTGGAAAATCCTATAATCAAAAGGACGCCACTATGGCGGGAGCAACCACCTTGGGTGATTTAGCGAGTGCAATAGGAGTCCGCTCACAAGAAGAGTCGGCGATTGTCGCCGAACTCAAAGCGGGCTCAGAAGCCGCGTACGCCTGGCTGATTGGGGAGTTCCAGCAACCCGTCTACGGGCTGGTGTACCGGATTGTGAATGATCCGGCGGATGCGGCGGACACGACACAAGACGTGTTCCTGAAAGTATTTCGGGGAATGAAGCACTTTCACGGCGAGTCGAGTTTGAAGACATGGATCTATCGAATCGCGTTGCACGAGGCGGCCAACCGGCGGCGCTGGTGGTTCCGGCACAAAGCGAAGGAAACTTCGATCGAGCCGGAAACCGAGGCGAACGGCGTTTCGGACAATGCGATCCAATTAGCTCTGACGGATCATTCGGATTCCCCGTTTGAGAGTGTCGCGCACCACGAAGTGCAGCGACGCGTCGACGAAGAATTACGGAAGGTGCCGGAACCGTACCGGACGACGCTGATCTTGCGCGACCTGGAAGAGATGTCATACGAAGAGATTGCCGAGGTGCTCGAGGTTTCACTCGGCACGGTGAAGTCGAGGCTGACGCGGGGCCGCGATGCACTGCGGCAAAAACTGGCACCGTATGTACGCGAAGTAGGAAATGAACTGGGGTTGACCGCTCCAAAAGAACAGGGATCGCGGTCGCAGGTAGCTGGAGGGGGTAGAAGGGTCGAGGTGATGCCATGATTGGCATTGGAAAGACGGGCACGAAAAAAACTATGGGAATGCAGTGCCCTGAGGCGAAGCGGTTGTTCTCGCCATATTTGGACGGAGCAGTGACAGGCACGGAGATGCTTGCACTGCAGAATCATTTTGCGCAATGCCCGGCGTGCCACGGCGAGTATCAGTCGCTGCGGCGTACCCAGCAGTTGTTGACGAATTCGCCGCGGCCGAAAGTTCCCGCGGATCTTGGACTGAAATTGCGCCTGGCGATTTCGCGCGAGGCAGCATACGCGCGGGGAGGCCGGTTTGAGGGTCTCATGGTGCGGCTGGAGAATGCACTGCACGCATTCATGGTTCCGGCAGCTGCCGGCTTTGTCAGTGCAGTCATTCTCTTCGGTATCGCGATGGTGTACTTCGTGGCGCCGTCGTCAGTGCGTGCGGATAACGATGTGCCGCTGGTCATGGTCAACACCGGGCCGGAGTTGCAACCCAGCACTTTCGGTTTGTCCATGGACACGATCGACGACGATTCGCTGGTGATCGAAGCCTACGTCGATTCAAACGGACGCGTGCAGGATTATCGGATCCTTTCCGATTCGAACGATTCGAAAGAAGTGCTGCCGAAGGTGAAGCAGATGCTGATCTTCACGACGTTCCGTCCGGCGCTGTCGATGGGGCGTCCGACGCCGAGCCGGGCAGTATTGTCGTTCTCAAAGATTAGTGTGAAGGGGTAAGGCAGTTCTCAGTTAAAAGATAAGGGCGGAACATTCGTTCCGCCCTTTTCGTTTTCGCTATTCCTCCACAGCGTTACTGGCAGGAATCGCTCACCTTGTGGATCTTGGTGGCCTTCAGGTGTCCGTGCTCGGCTTTGGGTTTGGTCGCGCCAGTGTCGCTGGCCATGTCCTTCGCATCCTCTTTCATGTTGTGCATCTTCTCGTTGGAAACCACGCCGCGCAGTTCGACGGTCTGGTTCACGTGAGACGCGAGATCCACCGAGTTGTTCTCGTGGATTTCCCAGGTGCTGCCGTCGGTGGCGGTCAAAAGATATTCGTTGCCGCTGCCGGACTTGGTGAGACATCCGGTGACGTTTCTGACTTCACCCTTTGACTTGTTGCTCGTGTCATCTTGTGCGAGTGCCCACGCGGACGTTAGACCTAGCACCACCACACACAACAACAAACGAGTCCATTTATTTCTCATTGATTTCCTCCTGTACGCCCACGGCAGGCGTGGGCTTTGCGTGCATACGAATCCGCAGATAAGTTGCAGTTTGGGGAGGTGGAGTTGCCGACATTAGGCGTCGGCGCCGCAAGACATTCACCCAGTGGGCACTGGACCGCACAAAGGAAAATCAACAAGCCTGGGCTGCCAGTTGAGGACCCAGGTTCAGGAACCGGAGGACTGGATTGGAGGGAGAGAGCGACCAGCGTCCGTTTGCGAGCCCGTTTTTCAGGGCCGCCGACGAGAGAGGAGTACCGGGTTTGTAAAGCCACTAAACACTCGCCGATTGTTAACGTTGTGACGATTGTGAGCAAGATCACACCGTACAGGGAGTGCCGGAGGAGGCTTACAGGAAGCACCGGATACCAATCGTCATATTGTTAAGGCAGACATCTCCGCATTTTGGTATGATGTGTCCGCCCTTAAGACATAACTTGCAGGAAACAAGCATGTTACAGCCGTGGTGTTTTGGTTTGTGACTTGCACAGAAGGTGTGAGGGCAGCGTGTTGATCTGTGCTTGCCCAATGCTGTCCAGGAATGCTCTCTCAACCGGCTGTTACGAGTAGTTCAGCTGTTGCGATGGCCCGAAGTTCTTCCAGAGTTCAGGAGAAAACAAAATGAAAAATGGCGTGCGAATCTTCAGAAGTTTGGGATTTGTATTCGCGCTAATCAGCGTAGTGGCCTTCGGCGCAGTGCTTGCGCTAGGCCAGGCAATCGACGGAAACGTGGTTGGAACAATAACGGATGCCAGCGGTGCGGCAGTGGTCGGCGCAGATGTGACTGCAACTAACGTTGCCACGAACGTCTCCGCGACCGCGAAGACAAACGGTTCTGGTGAATATCGGTTTGAGCATCTGCTCGCCGGTACGTACCGAATTAGCGCAAAGATGACCGGGTTCAAGACTCTGAGTGAACAGGTAGACGTCGAGGTCAGCAGGACCGCGACGCGCAATATGTCCCTTCAACCTGGTGCAGCCACAGAGACCGTAGAAGTGTCGGGAACGCCACCAGCGTTGGATACCACTACTGCACAGATCCAATCGACTTATGAGCTCCGAGAGACGCAAAATCTGCCAACAGCGTCGATCGGCTTAGGAGTTCTGAACCTTTCCCTGCTGCAGGCTGGCGTAGGTAGCACGGGCGGTTTGGGAGCTGGTACAGGCCCCAGTATCGGAGGGCAGCGCCCCCGCGATAACAACTTCATGATTGAAGGCACGGACAACAACGATAAAGGTGTCACCGGCCCGCTTGCCAACGTGCCAAACGATGCGGTGCAGAACTTCTCGATTCTGCAGAACCAATTCAGTCCCGAGTTCGGACACTCGAATGGTGGCCAATTCAATACCATTGTGATCAGCGGAACGAACAGCTGGCATGGGCGTGCATATGAGTACTTCCAGAATCGAAACCTGAATGCTCTGGATACCTCATTGGCCAATCAGGGGGTCACTACGGTGCCTCGGTACGACAACAACCGGTTTGGAGGACAGGTTGGCGGTCCTATCGTAAAGAACAAATTGTTCTTCTTCGTGAATTTCGAATACAACCCGATCGGCCAGGCGGCTTCGTCGGGTAACGTGGTCTGCGCGCCGACGGCGGCGGGATACACGACTCTCCTCGGAATCCCGGGAGTTTCCGCCAGCAATGTTCAGGGTCTGCAACTGTACGCGCAAGCTCCGGCTGCCGATACTTCGGGGGCTTGCAATCAGTCGGTGGTTAGCGGGACGACGATTCAGACCGGCATTCTTCCCGTTATTGCGCCGAACTTCATCAACAACCGAGCTCTGGTCACCTCCATGGATTACAACCTCAATGACAAGGACCAGATCCGGGGACGCTACATCTACAACAAGCAAGTTACATTAGATACGGGCGCGCAGTTGGGACTGTTCTACACTCCCTTTCTGCAGCCATTTCATCTTGTCTCCCTGAGCGAGTACCATACCTTCACGCCAGCACTCGGAAACGAGTTCCGGCTTGGATTCACACGTACAGCGCAGAATTTCACGGTGCCCGGTGGTAATCTCTCGAAATTCCAGAACCTGGATGCATTTCCCAACTTAACAATCACGGAACTGGGTGGGCTCGATGTGGGCCCGGATCCCAACGCTCCGCAGTATGCAATCCAGAACAACTATCAAGCAATTGACAACGTGTCGTATGTAAAGGGCAACCACACGCTGAAATTAGGAATTGAAGGACGGAAGAACATCTCGCCCCAGAAGTTTATTCAGCGGTCACGCGGCGACTACATTTACAAGACTCTGGAGAATTTTGCGCTGGATCAAGTACCAGGTTTTGGTCAGCGGAGTTTCGGCAGTGTCGGATATTCCGGGGATCAGTACGGTCTCTACTGGCACGTCAATGACATCTGGAAGGTGCGCCCGAACCTCAGCTTGAACCTCGGAGTACGATACGAGTACACCAGCACGCCGTACGGGTGGACTCAGCAATCCCTCAACTCGGTTGCGAACGATCCCGGATTGATCACATTTGGATCGCCGCAAGCGCCAAGGCATGACTTCATGCCGCGCATTGGATTTGCGTACTCGCCAGGGACAAGTGGAAACACCTCCATCCGGGGCGGTTTCGGTCTCGGCTACGACGTGTTGTACGACAACATTGGTGTGCTCTCGCGCCCACCACAAATCGGGTCGACGGCCAATTGTCCGGGCGCGGCCTGCCCAAGTCCGTTCCTGGCAAATGGCGGAATCGCACCGCAAGTTTCGAGCGGAATCACGACTCTAGATCAGGCAACTGCGCGAGGCAACACCTCCTCGTACTTGCCCAATAACGTGAAGTACCCATATGCCGAGAGCTGGAATCTTGGTATCCAGCACGTGTTCAAGTCGAACTACACCGTCGACGTCCGGTACGTAGGTAGTCGCGGTATTGATCTCAACGTCCAGAACATCCTCAATTTCGTTCCGGGCGTTAATTCCAATGCCGGCTTCAACGTGCCGACCTACATCAACATGCCAGATGCGGCAACTATCGCAGGATTGACAACTGTATACGGAAGCGCGGACCCAGGCTGCAATACTACGCCAAGCGCGCTATGTCCCACAGGCACAGGTGACTTGGTGAACTCGATGTTATACGGCTACAATGACACGGGAACCGGGCCGGGTGGTTTTTATGACCCGCACTACCTGAACGACGGATTCTTCTCACCGATTACGGCGTTTATGCCTTGGGGTTCGTCAACCTACCATGGGTTGCAGACGCAGTTGAACCGGCGCTTCGCCAATGGGTTGCAGTTCCAGGTGGCATACACTTGGAGCCACACCATCGACAACAGCACGGCCGACTTCCACTCGACTGATATATCTCCGCGCCGCCCGCAGGACTTCAGGAATCTGCCGGCTGAGCGGGCTAACTCCATTTTGGACCACGCAAACCGGCTCACGGTCACAGCCATATACGACGCTCCGTGGTTCAAGAGCAGCAGCAGTTCCCTGCTAAAGAACACTCTCGGAAATTGGGAGATCGCTCCGGTTTACACGTATGAAACGGGGCAGTGGGGTACGGTTCAGAGCGGACTGGATTCAAACATGAACGCCGACGCTGCACCGGACCGTGCAATCTTCAATCCGAGTGGGACAAGTAACGTGGGCAGCGACGTTAGTCCGATAACCAACAGCAATTGCGCTCTACCGCCTTGTATCGTGGGATGGGTAGCGAACAACCCTAGCGCTCGATACATCGTCGCCGGCCAAGGTTCGATTGCAACCTCGACCCGCAATACGCTTCGGACGCCTTCCATCAATAACTGGGATATTACCGTGGCGAAGCACATCGCAATGACTGAACGCCTAAAGATCGACTTTATGGCGCAGGCATTCAATGTGTTTAACCATCCTCAGTGGGTGACGGGCTCAGTTAACAACGTGAACCAGATTAGCGATGTGGGTGGATCCAGGAGTTTCTTCATTCCTAGCGATAACACCTTTGCCAATGCGAAAGATAACTTCGCTAGCAACGCTCGAACCATGCAGCTTGGGCTGAAGTTCATCTTCTAGTCGGTTGCTTCTTTCAAAACCTCAGGGAGGCTCATTTCGAGCCTCCCTTTTTCATCGCTTTTCAGAACCGCACCGAGTTCAGCGGTCTCCGGCGCGCCGTACCTGCCGCGGGCACCATCCAGTTTCGCTCCATGGACAGCCGACCGCGGCTGTCCCCACATATTGCCTTAGAGGCCTCGCGTTTGACGGGGTGGTGTATACAGACGGCAAAATGCTCCCTCCCCCCTCGTCCGGACCCAAATCAGCTGATTTTGACTTTGGCTCCCGCCCGCCCGCACGAAGGGATGCGCTACGAAGGGATGCGCTCGTAATCCTCAATGCGATGTAAATCGCCTGTTTTCATCAGCTATCCTGATTCGGAGAGAAACTGTGCCGCAACTCATGACAATAAGGCGCGTCCGCGCTTGGACCGAATCATAGGCAACCAGCACGAGTCGGGGCCACCATTCACAGTGGAAGAACAACGAGACCAGTTCCCCCGTTTATCGCGCTGCAAATCGCTCGCTACCCCGGTGAGGAATCCTGTTACCTCTTTCACTTTGCCAAGGATGGAGAGGGCACTGACACGTTTCACGAGTCGCTCGAAGAAGCCCTTTGGACCATGCTGAACACTTGTATGGTGTCCGACAAACGGAATGGGCGGAGGTGAACGCTGTGTTCGGTTCTGATGAAGGCGCTGACGACAAACGTCAATGAGCGCTATGGCCTTATAGTTTCAACAGTGACGGGCGGAGAAACTGGTGCTCTGCACGCTCTAAGCGCAGAGTGGTCCCCTAATTCAAAGCGGGAAGGCGGCATTGAGAGTCATTGCTCACATCTCCGGCGCTGTCGGTGTTTTGATTTTGTCGGTTTGCTTCGTGTGTAATGTGCTTCTCGGGGGAAGGTATTGGGGCATTCTCCATTCGGGGTCAAAAACCGGATTTTTTGCTTGGATGGTTTTGGCACTGCTGTTCGCTCTTATCGCCACGTTTAAGGGGTCTCGCTGGTGGCTTATCGCAGTTGCATTTGTGCTGGCGTCGATGTTTCTGCTCTGTCCTGTGGTCTTTGCCTGAGTCACCACGTCGGTGGTTGGCAAAATATCGCCATAGCACTCAGAATGGCCGGAACCGGGATTCTGAGTGTAACGGCCTGTTCTCGCCAGTTGACTGGAACTGAATCACAGGTGAGCGTAGTTTTAACTGTATGACACTGCACCCAGCATCGGTGATTCGCGTGAGTATCGCAGCTGTTTGGCTTCTGTCCCCGCCATTTCTTGCAGTTCTTGCCTTGCGATCATGGAAACGGGGACAACGTCCGGTCGGCTGGAAAGCCACGTGGCCACTCATTACAGCAATCGCGGTTCTGGCAAACTGGCTCCTCTTCATTACGTTTTTTTTCACCGGGCAAATCGGCGGGTTCGGTTCACATTACATGACTATCAGACTCGCAGATATTTTCTTGCTCGTCTCCTTGCTAGTTCTGATTGCGTCGTTTCTCGCCCATGTGGGCAGATGGCAGTTGTCTTCGGCAAGCGTCCTCATGTTGGCACTGTGGGTGGGCAGCGAGATGGTCGCCTAGTTGGCGAAATATCCGGCTCCGCTGCTGCGAGTCTGGACGAATAATTCGCAAGTTGCCCGGTTGGCGAAATATCCCGATATCGCTCATTGACACACCGAAAAAGGCGAAGGAAAAGCGCACCCTTGTAATATGGCTGGTTACATCAATTACGGAATTGTTGCTTTAGTAGCAGGTTGGCGGCCCGGACAGCGCAAGGCTCAATTCATGCGCTCCCGTTTCGCCGCCTTCGGGAGGTCGAGTGCAGAGGCGGGCAACGGGGGGTTAATCTTGATATCTGAGTATGCGGCGAGTCGGTAATCGCCACCTGGCAGGTAGAATTTCTGTTGGACTGGACAGTTGGTCTTCAAGGAAATCCATAAATCGACCCTGCTTAGTTGCTTGAGAACTTCCGGCGCCTTTGGTGTCAATTGCAAGTGCACCGAATCTTCCGATTGAACGCGCTCAGCACCGAGATTGCTAACGTCATAGTTAGCTGCCAGTTCACGTCCCGGCATACCAAATCCAAGCAGAATCAACTTTTGAGCGAGGTCTTTGTATTTGCCGACGTCATATTCGCGTATTGTATTCAGCTTGGGGTAGTAAATCTGGAGAGTGCGCCCCCTGAGGGCAATTGCCTGAGCGTCCTGGCCCGTAAAGTTGATCAGGAACTGGATCTCGTCAGGTGAAGAACGTTTCACCGCAACGGTGCCAGCCTGAGTCTCATCCTCATCGATTACCCCTGTGTGTGTAGTGACTCGAATACCAGCCGTTGCCCCAACAAACGATTGTGCTGCTCGGTCCAGCCGCGAAAATATCTCTGCTGTTGATTGTGCCCAACACGTTGTCGCGGCAAGATCGCAGAGGGCGACCACGAAAATCGTAACAGTCAGCCTGGCGGAAAGACTGCTCCTTGCCACATCTGCTCCTTTCGAGAAAGGACTGTCATTCATATGACAGTGCTTGGATGACATCCTGCTTCACTGCTTTCCATCCCGGGAAGATCGCTCCCAGTAGGGCTCCCACGACCGAAATTGCGCCTGCTATGGGCCACCACTCGTAAACAGTCTCTTGGGTCAATGTTGCTGGCACCGCGTGCATCATCAACCATTGCGTCCCATACGTCATGATGATTCCCACAACGGTACCAATGACCGCAATCAGCAGAGTTTCGCGAAAGAGTAGGTTAAGAATGTAGCCGGAGGAAGCACCGAGCGCCTTAAGAATTCCAATCTCGCGTGTCCTCTCCAATACTGCAGTGTACATAGCCATTGTCACCACGAGAAACCCAACAATTACGGCTATGCCGATGACTACGCCAATGAAGTTGCGCAAAAGCCCGACGCTACTAATGGTCAAGAGCGAAGCAAATTCGTCCATTGTGTAAATGAAGTATCCAGGCATTTTGTCACGCAAATCGTTCACGACTGACTGCGCATGTGGCGGATCGTCCACCTTCAGATAAATCTGGCTGAGCTTCCTTGGACTGCCTGTCAGGGTCTGGAGTACGTCCAGCTTGGCGCAGACCCTGGCGAGTTTGCCAGATTCAAAGATTCCCGAGACTCGCCACGTGTGGTTCATCAGTTGTATTGTGCTTCCGACGCCGAGGTTCTTCTCTCTCGCGTAATATTCATCGACCATAACGTCGTCGTCATTCTGAAAACCGTGCCCTTTTACGAAGCGGAAGCCACCACTCAGTTTATTGAACTGATCGAGATCAATGCCGCTGAGACTGTCAAAACCGCCAAGCGGTTGAATCATCGTCCCAGTAGCGAATGTGACATGTGGTTGCTTCATGAAGAAGGCAAGCAGACCCTCACTCATGGGAGAGGAACTGGCGGCGATCAGGGAGGTCCCTGGCGGACGAACCACAATGTCTGCCCCTACCCCACGAGCACGTCGCGCAGCCTCATCCAGCGTTCCATAACTGACTCCAACCAGTGTCAGGATCATAGTGACCTCGATCCCTATGGCCAGAACGCTTAAGAGTGTCCGAACAGGTCTATAGCGAAGGTTTTCAAAAACAAGTCTGTTAAGCAAGGCAGCATTATAACGGCACGTCCCGTGGATTCGGGGTAGGAGTCGCTTCAAGGGACAATGCTCGAAACGAACGCAGACGCGGCGGTAACTGGTGATAAATCTCCATTACTCTCATCCCACAAACGGTCAGGCAATTGAGTATGAGGAAAAAGATTTGACGCACGGTAGATGAGTGAAATCGCGATGTTACAACAGTTACCGGGCGAAAACTCTATCGCGGCAGCCGCAAAAGGCAGGTCATACAATGTGATGGTGACGGGACAGTGCGAATCTAATCTCGCGCACGATTGCTGCACCCAATAAAATCGCAATCGACGCGGCAAGCTGAAAAACTCTCACCGGAAGTGCGGATTCCGGGTTGCGCACGATCGTCCATGCTGGATATGCAAGCCCACTCAGGGCGGCACAGACAAGGCTGAGAGCTATTGCAGTGACCATCTCTCTTCCTTTGACGGCTAAAGCGACTAGACAACCGACGAGCATCATTACGACAAAGCGCTCGGCCTGAATGCCCGACAGTAGCGGAATCATTCTCAGGCCGTGAGCATGTAGGTCTACGTTGAAGTGGAATAGTGCAAGGTCCCCCCATTCAAGTCCGAACCACAATGCCAAGCACCCTCCGAGTACGGCTCCAGCAATCAACCAAGGCGCTGCGCAAAATCCGGTGCCCATAAGATGTACCACCGAGTAGATACTCTGCCGCCAATACCAGCGTCGCGCGGCGGAGACCCCTGACGTTGAGGCAAGATTTGAAAACTCCTCGACCAGGTCCCCTTGTATGGATTCGTCCCGGTTCTCAGGAATGAAGAAGTCAACAAGCCAAACAGCTAGGACAGGCGGGTGAAAGGTGTGTGGCTCCATGAATAACCCCCAACAAGGTTGAGACCTTCAGACATACTCAGCAAAGCCCGCCGTGCGCGATTGACAGCGGACACTCCCTTTGGAGAGACCCGGAAAAAACGCTTGGAGCGTCCACCCCGTTCGGCAGTGGGTTCTCCCAACCGTGACGTAACATACCCCTTGGCCTCCAGGCGTTCCAGCGTGGCGTAAATAGCACCGACAGAAACGTCACGTCCGATGCGTGTCGCAATCTCTTGTCGCACGGTGACTCCGTAAGCGTTGTCACGTAAACGCATCAGTGCCAGAACTACGATGTGCTCAAATTCTCCAAGATAATCGCGACTAGACATTACCTATACAATATAGAGGAAACTAACGCTCAAGTCAACTGAGAAACTGCAATCCGTCTCTGCACGAAACTGTCGCTATCAGGCCATGTCACAAGTTTGCGCTTTTGCTTCGCCTTTTTCGGCCTCGATGAGCGCTATCGAGATTTTTCAACAACTGTGGAACGGCAAGAAGTTGGAGGGTCCTCAGGACTGCCTAGCGCAAATCGAATCTCGGAGCAAGTTCTATCTCCGCCTCACAATCCTCATAATTTTCCGACATAAGCCCCGCCACCCTTGTGCGTGGGGGGCGCTATTCCCGGACGGTTTTCCGGCGGAGGGAAGCGTATATAGCACTCTCGCCGCATAGCACTTCTCATGAACGGGACGTCCGTCCTCATCAATCTTGCAATCTTTCAAGTTGACGCTTTTGAAGCAGATCGAACAAAGGAAAGAGTCCTCTCCAGCCATAGCGCACTCCGCACTCTAGAAAGGGTCGATTGCACATTAATAGGAGCCCGGAGATTCGCCATATCAAGCGAGAACTACACCCAAAAGTTACGGAATCACGCAGCTTCGCCGTGCTGCCATGCGGTTTTGAACGCATGCAGGGCATATAGTGCGTCCTCCAGGGCTTCTTTTTCTTCGGCGGTTCCGTCAGCATAAAAGATTTCTCGTGCTCTAGCTACCACGGCTGCTTCAGCTTGCGAGACTAGCCGTGGGAGAACCCTTTTGTTAGTTTCTAGAATGGCGGACCTGTACAGGGGTCTCCAATCGGTACTCTTCAGGCATAGGGAAAATGCCTTGGTCATAACGACCTCCGAATGAAACTTGAAATGAGGGCTTGCCTGCTGTCCGGTAGGTAGAGGTCTTCTACTTCCACCATAGTCCAATGGTCTCAGAAGTCAAGAAATTCGTAGCTGACGAAAGCAGGCCATTTCGCTCATCGAGGGGTTTTGAGCGTTATGGGGATTTTTCGCCAACCATGATTCCGTTTAACATTGGCTTGCCATGTGGAACAAATCGTTTCAAGAAATGGGCATCCCGGTGGGTTACGGATTCAAGCAGCTTTTGTTCAGCCCTGCTGCGAAATCAGTTGTCGTGCAGGCACAATCAGCGGAGAAGAACTGGCGTCCAGAGCGCTTGTATTTCCGTCATAAAGAATCGGACAAGTACAATGCTGTTGGACAGCCGGGCGACCTGGTATCGCAAGACTATCCCTTCGTTCATCCCTCAAAACCTCTGCTGGCATACAACTCTCTGAAACACCGCTTTTCTGTGGATGCTACCGGAGAAGAGCGCCACAGTGCAGACTGGCACTCACTGAACTTCTTCGACTTGAACTCCGGCGTCGAGGTTGATTCCATCAACCAAGAGACACTAACCTTGCCAGCGGGAATTGTAAGAGGTTGGGTTTCAACAATCGTTGCGTTCAGTGAGGCGGCTTTGTTCGTTCAGGCAGGCTTATCAAAGGAAAGCAGTCGGATGGATTACTTTATTGCAGAAGTCGGTTTGTCAACGCATGTACTAACACCAATCGTCGCACTTCCAGCGACATTCATTTAACTGACGAAAACAGGCCATGTCACAAGTTTGCGCTTTTGCTTCGCCTTTTTCGGCCTCGATGAGCGCTATCGCGATGTTTCGCCAATCATCGCTAGGTATTCCCCTCTGGACCGTTTTCTGACCAGCGCAACGATGTTGGCGTCAATACCAAGTTCTTGAGTTCGGCTCCTTTGTCCAGCAGTTGATTGATGGCTTGGAACTCTGCGCTTCGACCCGCGACCATCAATAGTTCATCCCTCTGCGATCCCCCTCGTATTTCAGACTCTGCGTACGCGAGAAAGGGAACCCAAACTGGCTCCCACGAGAGAGATTGTACTTTCAACGGTGACGCGGCTCTCGTAAAGCTCTTCGAGAACTGCACACCAGAGTTGAGAAACAACACTCGGCAGTACGCCATCGGAAGAAACTCAACGATGCGAGCGGCAAGCGACCTCTCGATGCCCAGCTCTAGAAGCGCCCGGAAAACACTCTCGTCATCAAGCTGGGGCGAGTTTCTGAAAATCGCAACCGCACTTGCGATCGCTTCATTCATGTTGGTTTGCACGAGAAGATTTTAGACCGAAAGCATCAGCTGTCGTTATCAGGCGATTACACTCAAAACCACCGCTCCCACGCACGCGCGAACGCGCCTGCACGCGCACGCTCGGCACGCACGATCCCAGCGCTCATATTCATGCTGTCACAGCATAGTTGAGACTCGCGGCAAGGGGCGGATAGCGCGTTCTTTTAGCGCTTTGGCGCTTTCGTTCCGTACTTCCCGGTGTACGGGTTGTAGTTGCCTTTCGCGCTGTAATTATTGCGCTGCGTTGAGTCTCGTGTAGTTCGGTGATATGAGTTGACGTGCTGCCCAGACCGTTTGGTGTAGCTGTGGACTGTTGAGCTACTCGTTTTTGAGCCAGTGCCGTACGAGCTGCTGGCCGATGATCTGTGATGGCTTTGGGCAAAGCTGAACGCAGCCAACGCAAATATTAGGATCGTGGTCTTGAATATCTTCATAAGGCCATTCTAAGCAGTCACCCGATATCATCATTAGTGACGAATAGACACCCCCTTCCGCGCGCGAGCGAGCCAGGCCAAAGTCAAAATTGGTTGATTTGGGGTCCGGAGGTGGGGGAGGGAGCATTTTGCCGTCTGTATACACCACCCCGCCTCGCGTTTGACCCCCTGCCCTCAAGCCCTTAAACTTAGAGTGTTCTCCGCCTATCTTCACTCTTGGCCGGGCGTGCGGCCATTCTGCGGGAGGGATTCCTGAGTCGTTTTCTCAGTATTGGACTTCGAATATTTCTGATCGCGGCTTTGGCAGGGCTGCTCGCAGCTGTCTGCCTTGCTCAAAGCGACGCCCCGAACCCGGCCGAAAGCAAGGATCAGAACCAAGCTCCACCCCAGACTCAGAACCAAGCTCAACCCCAGAGCCAGCCTCAAGCGCCGCCACCGAGTCAGCCTCAGGCGCCGGCTCAGAAGCCCCAAGCTCTGCCCCAGAGTCAGGGCCAGACTCCGATCACCCTCGATACGAGCGAAACGCTGTTCGTCGTGCTCACGGCGATGAACTCTTGCGGATATGACGTCGACTTGAATATTTCCGACGCGCAGCGGCTCAACGTCCGAGCCGAGGTACAGAGGAATCTTCGCAACTCCGAGGAAGCGCAGGTGGCGCTGACTACCATGTGCGACTGGTATTTGGCACACAAGGGGAGAGATCCGCAGCATGATCTGTCGCAGTTCGTTTCGCTGGCGCTTTATCTGCAGGGGCCTCCGCATTTTCTGCCGCGGGTGAAGGAGGACGACATGCCTCCGGATGCGGTGCCCATTGCCGCTTTTGGGGCGCTGCTTGAGCGCTTCTACGACAAGGGTTCACTGCACTCGATTTGGGAAGCGCACCGGGCGAGCTATGCAGCCTTGGTGGCGCGCTATCACGTGCCGCTGCAGAAGATGGTCTTCGATACAGACATCTATTTGAAGCTGCAATCCGGCGGATACCTGGGAAGGACGTTCACTGTTCTGCTCGATTCCATGGGCGATCCGAATGAAGCGAACGCGCGCAACTACGGGACCGATTATTACGTCGTTGTATTCCCGTCGCCCGACCCCTCCGCAGTGGATCCCCTGAAGATGCCGCAGATCCGGCATACCTACCTGCATTACCTGCTCGACCCGATGGCGGAGAAGCACTTCACTGCGATCAAGCGGCTGGAGCCGTTGCTGCAGTCGGTCAAGCGGGCGCCACTGGACGAAAACTTCAAGACAGATATTTCGCTCCTGGTCACCGAGTGCCTGGTACGGGCGATTGAGATCAGGACCTCGGGCACGAAGCAGACCGCCGAAGCGATGCGACTGCAGGCCGTGGATGATGCGGATAAACAGGGCTACATCCTGACCAAATATTTCTACAACGCGATCGTGGCGTTCGAGAAGGATCCGGCGGGGCTGCGGACAGCGTATTCCGACATCTTGTATGCGATCGATATCAAGCAGCAGCAAAAAGAGGCAAGTGAGGTGCAGTTTGCGCGCAACACCGCGCCCGAACTGGTGCAACTGTCGCGACTGGAGGACCGGCGGATGCTGGTGACAGCCGAAAAGCGGCTGGCAGCGGGCGATCCAAAGGGGGCGCAGGAACTCGCGCAGCAGGCTCTGGATAAGAAGATTGGGGACGAAGGACGGGCGCTCTTTATCCTGGCACAGGTCGCGGTGGCGAATAAGAATCCGGATGGCGCGGCGGCGAATTTCCATAAGGCCATTGAGGCGACTAAAGATCCGAAGGTGGTGGCTTGGTCGCACGTGTATCTCGGGCGCATGCTGGATATGAAGGATCCGCCGGAGCGGGAGGCTGCTATGAACGAATATCGAGCGGCGCTGAGTGCAGGAGCAGAGCTGCCGGAGGCGAAGGCTGCCGCCGAGCGCGGGCTACAAGCGGCGTACGAACCTCCGGCCAGGGTGAAGCCGCAGGACACGGCGAAATAGCGCTGCGTGGAAGATGGCCGTGCAATAGCCGGCGAGACCCTCGACTTCGTTCAAGGGCAGGCACCGGCGCTACGACGGAGCAGCGCTGCTTGAGAAAGTCAAAATTCCCACCCTGTCTCGCCAAAGAATGGGGGGACAAGGATGGGGTACCCGACGCGTATTCGGGTGGCGCGCCTGGCGCTACGAAGCAGAACTACCGCTGGGATAGAATGCACATTGCAGGATTCCAATGAAAATGAAGGACGTTTGGGTCGAGGAGAACGCATGAAGCACATAGCGATCATCTTGGTGGTACTGGGAATCTGCGTTTGGAGTTGGGGACAGGACAAACCGGCTGCGCAGAATCCTCCCGCCGCGGCCGGACAGGGGGCAAGCCAGACGGCACCTTCACAGGGAAAGCGTCCGCCGAAAATTAACAGCCAGGAAGAATATGCGGCGTACCAAGCCGCGGTAAAAGTGGCTGACCCTGCGGAATGCGAGAAGGCGGCAAATGACTTTGCCGCGAAATATCCCGCAAGCGAGGTGCGTACAATTGTTTACAAGGCGGCAATGCTGCGTTATCAGCAGGCCAACAATGAGCCGAAGGCGGTCGAGATAGCAAAGAAAGTTCTGGCGATCGATCCCGATGATCCTGAAGCGCTGGTAGCCGTCGCCCTGGCAGACGTCGACCAGACCAAAGACGACAGTCTGGACAAGGATGAGCGTCTAGCAGCAGCCAAGAAAGGTGCCGAACGCAGCCTGGTGACGGTGGAAACAGACGTACCAACGACCGGATATCCGGAGGAGCAACTGAAGAACTATAAGAACTTCATCCGGTCGCAGGCCTATTTTGTCATCGGGATGGCTGCCTACAAGGCCAGCCACTGGCCGGAAGCGGAGGCGAATCTGAGGAAGTCGATCGACGCGCTTCCACAGTCGCCGGACGTAGTTACGATATATCATCTGGCGCTTTCGCTCGACTTCCAGAACAAGATTCCAGAGGCATTGAAGGCAGTGCAGCAGGCAGTGGACCTGACGAAGGATACTCCCGATTCGCCTGCTGGAAAGGCAGCGCGGCAGGAGCAGGATCGCCTGATGAAATATTCGACCACTGGCACCTCCGGGCAAGCTGGGACACCTCCGAAGAACTAGCCCGCCCAGGGTCATTCGCGCGAGACGTTCGAAGCAAGACGTTGCAAGCAACGTCTCTATCTATGAAGGAACGGGAAATCACGGCGCTGGAGGAAGGGCTCGGCTACCATTTCCGGCGGCGGGCGATGATCGAGCAGGCCGTCACGCACAGTTCGCAGGCCCGCGAAATCGAAGCGCAGCAGGCTGGCGAAAGCAAGTACAAGGTCAGTGACAACGAGCAATTGGAGTTTCTTGGAGATGCGGTGCTGGCCCTGGTCACCAGTGAAGAATTGTTTCAGCGTTTTCCCCATTTTCGGGAAGGGGAACTCTCGAAGCTGAGGGCACATCTGGTGAGTGAGCGGCATTTGATTCAGGTGGCGCAACAGCTGGAGTTAGGTCACTATCTCCGCCTGGGACGTGGCGAGGAAAAGAGCGGCGGACGGGGCAAGACGGCGCTACTGGTGGATGCATTGGAGGCCATTCTTGCGGCGATATATCTCGATGGCGGGCTTGAAGTGGCACGCGAGTTTGTTCTCCGCAATGTGATTGCGCCCGAGTTGGAGCGGATGGAACGCGGCGGCGGAAGCCTGCCCATTACGGATTTCAAATCGGCGCTGCAGGAGGCGGTGCAGAGCCTTGGGCTGCCGCAGCCAGCGTATGTGCTGGTCGAGGAAGCAGGGCCGGAGCACAGCAAGACGTTCACCGTGGAGGCCCGCCTGCAGTCCCGCGACCGCAATCCGGAATTTGTGGGACGAGCGCAGGGCTCGACCAAGAAAACTGCTGAACAAGATGCTGCGCGGCAATTGCTGACCTACCTGGCATCACGGCCGAAGGATACGAACGGGAAGACGGCACGGCCCGCGCAGGCGGTGGATAAGTAGGAGTCATGGATTCTTTAAACCAGCCCACCGTTTCGCAGCCTGAGCCGGCGCCTTTGCCGAGCCCGGTGGATCCGCCCGTCGAGGTCGCCGCTTCGAGCGAGCCTACGGTGGCTCCTTTGCCGTCCCCATCACCTACATCGCAACCGGCGCTAGTTTCCGCTCGGAAGGTCGGCAGCAGCTTTGGCTCGGACTTGGTCGGTTCCCTGCAGTCGCTCATGGGTACGGTGGTGATTGCGATTTTTGTGATCACCTTCATCACACAGGCATTCCAGATTCCTTCGGAATCGATGGAGAATACGCTGCTGGTCGGCGATTACCTGCTGGTCAACAAGCTTTGTTACGGCGGGTCTGGATTCGGCGATCACCTGATGCCATATCAGAAGATCGCGCGCGGCGATATCATCGTGTTCCATTATCCGGTTGACCCGCAGCAGCATTTCGTGAAGCGAGTCATCGGGATACCCGGAGACCGGCTCCGCATGGTGAACAAGAAAGTGTTGATCAACGGCAAGCCCATCGACGAGCCGTACGTACACTTTCTGGAACCCGCCAACAATCTTTACCGAGACGACTTCCCCAGAACCGATATTCCTGCAGCGAATATGGAAGGCTCGTGGTGGCTGCAGATGCGGAAACTGGTGGAAGACGGGGAACTGATCATCCCGCAGGGGCACTATTTCGTGATGGGCGATAACCGCGATGACAGCCAGGACAGCCGCTACTGGGGCTTCGTTCCGCAGGAGAATATCATCGGACGACCACTGGTGATCTACTGGTCGGTAAGGGACTGGGACCGGAATCCGTCATCAAGTTTGAGCGGGCGGATCTATCATCTGGCATACGCGGTCACGCATCTGTTTCAGATCACCCGATGGAACCGGACTCTGCGGCTGGTACACTGATGGATCGGGCCCTCAAGGGCTAAAGCCCTTTGTGGGGCGCAACTAACGCGGCCCTGAAGGGCCGCTCTTCCAGGGACCCAAAGAACACTCGAATACACGAAAGCGACCGTGGCGAAGAAAGAAGAAAAACTGGGTAAGACAGAAAAGAACGGCGAAGAAGAGAAGCCGAAAGAGACTACGGTTGAGTTTCTTTCGTCGCTGGCAGCGGTGCTGGTGACCGGGCTTTTCATCATTACGTTTGTCGTGCAGGCGTTCGAAATTCCATCCAGTTCGATGGAGAATACGCTGCTGATCGGCGACCATGTATTTGTCAACCGAGTCCAGTTTGCGCCCAAGAGTGGGTGGGTTGAGCCGCTGCTTCCATACCGCGATATCCATTTTCGCGACATCGTGGTGTTTTTGTCACCGCAGACTCCGGGACTCTATGTGGTGAAGCGGATCATCGGATTACCAGGGGACAAGATCCACCTGCGAAACGGAGTGGTGTATCGCAACGGCCAACCGCTCGATGAGGCCAAATATCTCGATACCGACAAAGATAATCCGGCCGATGTTTACCGCAACAATTTTCCGGCGATTCCGCCGGGCGATGACCCGAATGTCTGGTCGAACTGGGCAATCGATATGCCTACGTACATCCAGGGCGATGACATCGTAGTTCCGCCCAACCATTACTTCGCCATGGGCGATCATCGGGGCGTCAGTCTGGACAGCCGCTATTGGGGATTTATTCCCAAGGAAAATGTCATCGGGCGGCCGATGTTTATTTACTGGTCGTTTGAAACTCCCGATAACCAATACCTCAAGACAGAATGGACCGATCGGGTTAGGTTTCTCCTCGGTAAAGTAGTTATTCACTTCTTTGACGAGACACGCTGGAAGCGAACGCTGAAAAGCGTCCAATGAACCGCTCGGATCTTCGGTGAAAGCGCGGTGAATATCTTCTCCTCCAAGCGCCGTTGGGCCGTAGCGGCAGCATTGATGCTGCTGGCGCTGTTCCTCGTGCGGCCCGGCGCATCCCGCCTGAAATCCAGGATCATTACGTCTCTCAGCGCGGCCGTGGGGCGGCCGGTCGATCTCGCGACGGTTCACATACGGCTGCTGCCCCAACCCGGTTTTGATCTGGAGAATCTGGTAGTGTACGACGATCCGGCGTTCGGCTCCGAACCCATCCTGCGGGCAAGCGCGGTAACGGCGGACCTTCGGCTGCGTTCGCTGCTGCGCGGAAGGCTGGAAGTATCGAAGCTGGACCTCACCGAGCCGAGTCTCAACCTCGCGCACCACGAGGGCGGCGGATGGAACCTTCAGAGCCTGCTGGAGCGCGCGGCACGCACGCCGCTGGCGCCTACGGGAAAAATGAAGTCGGAGCCGAGGCCGAGTTTCCCGTACATCGAAGGAACATCGGGGCGGATCAATTTCAAGAACGGCCCGGAGAAAAAACCCTACGCGCTGACCAATGCGGATTTTTCGCTGTGGCAAGAGTCAGAAGATACCTGGGGCGTCCGGCTTAAGGCGCTGCCGTTCCGCAGCGACATGAATCTCAATGACACGGGACAACTGCAGCTTAGCGGCACCTGGCAACGCGCGGGAACTTTTCGCGACACTCCCGTCCAGTTCAATGTCGAGTGGGCCCGGGCGCAGTTAGGGCAGATGACACAATTCTTCACCGGGAACGACCGGGGCTGGCGTGGGGACATTCGATTTGACGCAACGGTCACGGGAACTCCGGCGCTACTGAAAATATCGAGCACGGTCTCTGCGGATGATTTCCGGCGATACGACATCACGAGCGGCGCTTCAGTGCGCCTGGCCGGACGCTGCGACGGGGAGTACAACACGCAGGAGCATGAGTTTCAGCGGATCGCCTGCATGGCTCCTGTGGGAGCGGGACTGCTGACCATCACAGGAGACGCGGGTGCTCCCGGCAGGCATAAGTATCGCCTGACTGTGACCGCGCAGGATGTGCCCGCAAGCGCGATCGGCGCACTCGCGCGGCGAGCGAAGAAAGATCTGCCTGAGGATTTGCTGCTGGAAGGGACGCTGCAGGGCAAGCTCACGGTTTCAGAGAACGGCGCCACCGGTGCCCAGTCTCACGTGGAAGCTCGTGGCGAGATTGCAGCCTTGCGACTGAGCTCTACCTCCGAGAAGGTTGAGCTGGGTCCGGTTACGATTCCGATCATTCTGACGGGCTCGACAGCCAACGTTTCAAAAGACCGGTTGAGGACGCAATCGGTGCGACACGCGCAATTCGAGTTGGGGCCGTTCGCACTCGATCGTGCGCGCACGGGAGGCGTGGCCGTTCGCGGATTGCTTGACCGCTCCGGATATAGCTTCACCATTCTTGGCGATGCCGAAGTGGGCAGGACTTTACGTGTGGCCCGAGTGTTTGGGCTTCACACGTTAAACTCGGCGGCCGAAGGCTCAACACAGCTGAACCTGCAAATTGCCGGGTCATGGATGGGCCAGGGCGGAACGGCTGCGTTCGCGGGACCGCAAGTCACTGGAACAGCAAAATTAAGGAACGTTCGCTTCGGCCTTCGTGGTCCGGGAGAACCCGTGGAGATCTCATCGGCCGAAATGCAACTCTCGCCGGATGTAGTGCGCGTTGGGAAGCTAAGTCTGAAGGCTGCGGGGACAGTTTGGAAAGGATCCCTGGAAATGCCGCGCGGCTGCGCGAGTCCGGAGAAGTGTCAGGTTCGTTTCCAGCTCAATACGGACGAGATCTCGCTAAGCGAAGCCAACGAGTGGGCGAATCCCAGCCCGAAAAGCCGACCCTGGTATCGCTTGGGAACGGCACGGCCTACGCCGTCGCTGCTGGCCCGCGTGCGAGCATCCGGGCGCCTCACAGCCGACCGCTTTGTGCTGCGCGGCGTCACGGCCTCCAAAGTGTCGGCGAATGTCAGCCTCGATGCAGGAAAGCTGGAGGTTACGTCGGTGGAGGCAGACCTGCTTGGCGGCAAGCATCGCGGGAACTGGCTGGCGGACTTCGGCGTGAAGCCTGCCGCCTGCAGCGGGAGCGGCCGCGTGACGGCAATTTCCCTCGGTGCCATTTCTAGGTTGATGAAGGATGAGTGGGTTGAGGGAAGCGCCGGCGCGGGCTACGAGATTCAAGGGCCGTGTGCCGCTGATTTCTGGCAATCGGCCGAGGGGACGCTGCATGTCAATGTGGCCGATGGGAGCCTGCCACATGTGTTCTTCCGAGACAGCACCGAGACGTTGAAGATCCGAACGTTCACCGCCAAAGCTCAGCTGCATGCCGGCACGATTGAAGTCAGCGAAGGTGAACTGAATTCGCCGGAAGGAACGTACGAGGTCAGCGGGACTGCCACGTTGAATAGAGAAATTGATTTCAAGATGGCTCGAGCTCCTGCCGCATCGGGAGTCAGATCTTATACGATTACCGGAACTCTCTCGGAACCGCGCGTTACTCATATCAACGGTACGGAGCAGGCGCGACTGAAGCCTCAGCCGTAACAGCGGCACTCCGGAAGAATCTTGTGGAGACGGCCGCCTTCGGCTGTCCGGCCGCGCCAGCGGCCGTCTTGCTTCTTGCACCGGAAATTCAGTACTCAGATGACGGACATTAATCGAGTGGGAAGGAACTGCTTTCATGGCAGCCGCGCAGGCAAGAGTAGTCTCCCTTTGGGCGACGGACAGCCGAAGGCGGCTGTCCCCACATAAGCTAGCGATCATATCCAGGGCCTCGTAAGACTTTCCCCGGCAGTTTGCCCGTCATCTTCCCCTGTTCAATCACGGGCGTTCCGTTGACCAGCACGTAATCCATTCCTTCCGAAAGCTGGTTGGGGCTGTCGAAGGTGGCACGATCGCGCACCGTCGCGGGATCGAAGATCACGACGTCGGCCCACATTCCCTGTTTGAGAGCGCCACGATCGGTCAGGCGCATGCGTTGTGCCGGGAGAGCGGAGCATTTTCGAATTGCATCCTCCAAGGTTAGGACTTTTTCTTCGCGAACGTATTTGCTCAGGATGCGTGGGAACGTGCCATAGGCGCGCGGGTGGGGATGCGCCTGGCCGAGAATTCCTTCGGGCGAAGTGCCTTCGGAATCGTTATCGATCGAGACCCAAGGCTGTTGCAGCGCAAGGGTCACGTCGGGTTGGGACATGCCGAAAACTGCAACGCCCGTGTTCGGGTCTTCGATGAGGAAATCGAAGAGGGCGTCCATGGGATCTTTGTTCCACAGCTTGGCAATTTCCGAAAGACGCTTGCCTTGCAGTGGCACCAACTTCGGATTCGCAACAGCGCCGATCATGATGGCCTCGGGGCCGGGGATCTCTTGCCATTCGTTGTCCCAGTCGCGCGAAGGCGTGAGCATATCCTTGCGAATGCGCTCGCGGGTGGCGGGATCCTTCAGGCGCTCGACCAGTTTTGCGGTACCCCCATCGTGCGCCCATGCGGGAATGAATGCGGAGAAATCGTTGTACCAGGCGGTATATGCATAGGTATCGGCGGTGACGTCGGCGCTGCCGGAGCGGGCCGCATTGATCTTGGCAACGACCTGGGGCATGTGTCCCCAGTTGTTCTTGCCGGCAACCTTAATGTGCCAGATCTCGACGGGAACGTGAGCCTCGCGGCCGATGCGCAGGGCTTCATCGATAGCTTCGAGGACCGAGTCGCTCTCGTTGCGCATGTGCGTCGCATAAATTCCGCCGGATTTGCCCGCTTCCGTAGCAAGGGCGATCAGTTCGTCGGTCTTGGCGTAGGGTGCGGGAGCGTACTCCAGCGAAGTCGAGACCCCGACAGCTCCGTCTTTCATAGCTTCGCGCACCAGAGCCTTCATTTGTTCGAGTTGCTCGGGAGTGGGCTGCTTGTTGTCATCGCCCAGCACCATGCGTCGAACTTGCGTCGCGCCAACATACGTGGCGAGGTTGATACCGATTCCCTGCTTCTCGAGACGCGCGAAATACTGGCGCAGCGTGCGCCAATCGGGATTGATCTTGTAATGATCGTAACCGACGCGGTCTGACTCGATGATGGCATCGTTGAGTGGTGCAATTGAGTTTCCTTCTCCGGTGATTTCCGAAGTGATGCCCTGATAGATCTTTGACGGCAGGCGCGGGTCGACGAGAATCGTTAGCTCGGATTGGCCGAGCATGTCAATGAAACCCGGGGCGACTACTTTGCCGGCGGCGTCGATGGTGCGCTGGCGCTGGGCGGCGGAGAGATTGCCAATGGCGGCAATCTTTCCATCGCGGATGCCGAGGTCTCCGGAGTACCACGGAGAGCCGGTCCCGTCGATGATGTGGCCGTTGGTGATGACGATGTCGAAGGAGTTTGGGGTCTGGGCAAAGACAAAATTGGGCACGAAAATGAGCATTATGCCTATCGTGATTGTGATTCGCTTTGAGAGCATGGATGACATCCTACCTTCCTTCATTGGCACTTGCGGCAGGGCGGGCGAGACGCCCACCCCCACAGCCGCCGGGGACGGCGGCGCTACTTTGTTACTGCGGCAATCGCGCCTAGAACACACCAAGCACTCAGAGCCAACCATTCATAGATCGTGAAGTGGCCGGGAACTGTCGGGACGATTTTCATCAGGGCCAGCGCAAGCGCGACAACTAATCCAAATAGTGCAACGGCCTTCTCGGCCGCCGACAACGAGATTACACCGGGCTTCCAGCGCGCCAATGCCAGGCACGCCGCGCATGCGGCAGCCCAACCGATGGCGCATGCGACGGAGCCAACCTCCGTCACGGGCACAAGAATGGCATCACCAAGCAGCATGCACACTCCGGTTGCGATTCCGACGCAGAGGACGGCAGACGATGGAGTCTGAAATCG
>Ga0210402_10000277_pt1 | contig 58724 bp, 47 predicted proteins | sample IncBWC7MmetaG_FD_161055 | JGI IMG/M metagenome (GOLD analysis project Ga0210402, IMG submission 161055) | Forest soil microbial communities from Barre Woods Harvard Forest LTER site, Petersham, Massachusetts, United States - Inc-BW-C-7-M | ecosystem: Environmental > Terrestrial > Soil >... | reverse complement strand
GTCTCGGCAGCTTCCGACCCGACCGTTGCCAGTCACGCCGGTGCCGATAAGCTACTGCGGACGGAACCGCAGGTTCAGTTTTATGGAGGTTTCTTCTTCATAGTTGAACAATTACTTGTGCGACCTGCGCCCCGACTTGCGTCAGAGCAGGTTCGCACCCCTGAAGGAATACCATCCCTGCCCTTGCGGGTCAGCGTTCACATCACCGACAATTACGTGATCCATCAGGATAACATCGAGGACTTTTGCTGCTTCACGAAGTTGTCGGGTAACTTGAATGTCGGCCGCACTCGGGGCTGGGTCACCGCTGGGGTGATTATGCGAGACGACCAATGCAGACGCACCTGAAAGTATGGCTCCGCGGAAAACCTCGCGTGGATGAACCAACGTATTGCTAACCGTTCCAAGGGAGACGAGGTGGCGGCCTAACGGATGATTCTTCCGATCAAGATAGACACAGTAGAACGCCTCCTGCATGGGATTCTCTTCGAACGCGGGCCGTAAGTAATCCGCAATCGTCGCCGGATTGTTCAGGCGTACATCTTCGCCAAGGGAGACAAGTGAATAAATCAGTTTAGCTTCATAAACGCGCATGGTAAGCGCTCGCGCGAACTGCGTTCCCTTCTCAACGTCGTGTCGAGTTATCTCGGGTGCTGCCCGTTTGAGCACCCGCTCGGGATGGGCGAAAGTCAAAGCGCTGAATGGAGCGCCGAGGCACGGTCCCGCTGCGGGACCAACGAGGGGGAAGCGGAATGTTTGCGCGTGGTGGAGATCGCGGAGCGATACGACCTTGACCGCCCATAAAATGGGGCGAAACGGACGGGGCAGAGCTAGAAAATCACGAGCAAAGCGAGGTAATTAGGCTCGTCAATGCGTGTAGTCGCCGCGACTTCCGGTCGCAAAGCGAGGTTTTAAGTGGACGAAAACTGCCGACGCAAGGATCGGGCGTGCTCCTCATTCATAGCTAGATATTCAGAAAACGAGGTAGGCGATGAAGCTGACGCGTTAAAAGATAACATTGGGTCAACCGCCCGAGTTGTAACAAAATTTCCTAATTGAGAAGTCGAGAATCCGCTATGCAACAAGGCCGCGTCTCCTAAGCACACTCTCCACTTGCTTTGTGTGCTCCGGGAATAGCCGGACGAGATTGGCCAGCATAAGATATGTTGAACTGAATGACTCTGCGGAGTCGGGAACCGTAAGCAGAAAGGCAATGCGGTGCCTCTCTGAATCCGCGGTTCGCTTGTCCTTCGCATAATTTTCTGAAAACGCACTTCCTACGCGATGAATCACATCATCCTTATCAATACTCGAGCCTAACATTTGCGTTCGGCGAAGCGCGTACTTGGCGCGGCCAGCATCAACCAAGTCGGCCTTGGCCTCCATTATTGCAATGTCACGCTGTGCACGAGCCCAGGTAGAAGGATCACCGATTTTTTGAAGCGAGTCTCGCACCGTATTCCACAAGTAACGCTTGTCGCTGTGAAACTTCTGATCAAAAAGTGCCCGCCAGGCATTTGCTATCGCCGTAGCCCGGAAAAAATCTCCCTTATCTTCTCGTGTCAGTAAATCTTCCAAGCCCTCCTCCCACTCCGGAGATTTCTTCCAGTCTTTCCAGCAACGGACCGGATCCATTAGAGTTTCAGACCACACCACAAACGGAAACCAGTGCTTTGGCGGAGATTGATATGTCAAAGCTTTCGCGACACTTAACAGCCAACCCGCGGCCAAATGCGGTCGAAGCATTTTAGGCTTCACGCCCAAGGGGCGTTCTCCGTCAGAATTTGGGATTAGCTTTTTGGCCTCTGTGAAAATCCTTTCGGCTTCCTCCGGAAAACCACACCTTGCGCTAGCTTCAGCGACGTCACAAAGAGCGTTTACTTTCCTACATAAACCGTAAATGCGATTTCTTGTTAGCTGCTCCGCCGCAATCAGTGCCTTACCCGACCGGTCCGAATCACCAAAGTCCGCTGCTAAACAGGCATAATTAATAAATATTTGAATTTTTGCTCCGATCGGTACATTGCGGCTGTCGGCAGCGTCTGCCTGGACAGATATATGGTTCGTAATTCTTGCGCGCCATTTCGGATTTGGCGTCGCGGCCTTCGCAAGATCACTCCAAAGCAGGATGCTGTATGCAGTAGGATCAACACCGCATTTATCTGAGACTAGATCACAGGCGAAATCGAAAAGACGATCACTTCGCCCAATATCTGAATGCCTTGCGGCAATCTCAGCCGCCAATTCAGCACGGTGAACGGATTTAGGCCCGCCAAGCCGTGCGGTTCCAACCATAATCGATTTAACTAGAAATGTCAGGGCGTCTGAACGATTTCGCTGCCGAGCATGGCGAAACCACAGAGCCCAGCCGGTCGCGACGTCTTCCGGCTTCCAACACCTAGTTTCAAGCAAATCATTCACCAACCCATTTGCTTTTTCCTGCGAGTATTCATTGGCCCAAATAGAGAGACATCGATAGATTCCTCGACCTCGATCCGTTGCATTTCGCGCAAGACAAATCGTTTTCGCTATCTCATGTGGAGTTACTTCGCTTAAATACGGAAGGACTTCCGTTGCAGTGACAATCGCCTGGCCCCACTCAGGGACCTCAAGCATGCGAGGCTGTCGGGCTCGGTCTTTGCTCTCGGGTCGCGCAAGCATGTTGGACAAACGCGAAGAATCGTCCTCCAAAAGCAATACGTCACGAATGGCATCCACCCACTGGTGCCTTTTCGTTGCATTTTCCTCCGGTGACCAAACATTTCGTTTTGTCATCGTCATTACGGTTTGCGCTAACCACATAACCTGTTGGAATATTTCAAGCGTATGCGCATTGGGCCTCGATTTGAACATCTCCCAGCGCGCACAAGCGTGATCCCAATGTTCTGCTGCCTTCTTTTTGAAAAAAGCGCGACTCCACTCCAGTTTTCTTCCGGTCGGTTCAGAAAATGCTTCCGCGAGCTCGTACGCGATAGTCACTGCACCTGGTTGATTTTGGCGGGCGAGGCTGAGAAGCCAACTATTCGCAATGTCCTCAATATAAGCAATCTCTTCTCTGCTCGCGTGCCCGCACTTGATCGCACAGCCGACTCGCCACGCACATAATTGACCAATGGTCTCCCAAAACTTATATGGCCTTTCGCCTGCCCTAGGCTCGTTCTCAACCAATTCTCGTGTGAGTTCTTTGAGGATATCGACCCGATTTGCAGCTCTTGCGAGTCCGCCCAGATGGCGAATGCGGTCTGCTCCATGTCGGAAATTTGGTACACGATAATAGAATGGAGCAATAGCGTATTCCATTGCCGCTTGCCAATTCCCGTAATTCGCCCACCCAGAGATCAATTCACAGCGACACCGAAGCCCGTGCCATTGCTCTTCGGCTAAAAGCGACTGCCCGTCGCTATCGGTCGATTCGATCAGCCACTTGGTAAACGCTTGCTCACGCCCACTAAACTCAGCAACGCCAGTCACCAGTATTGGAAAAGTGTCCGCTGGTAGCGAACGCCAAGCGATTTCGGCGAACGTTCCGCTCCCATTGGGGAGATCAAAACATCGTGGAAGCAAGTCGGCAACTATATAGGTCCACTGATAGGAGATTTTTTGAGGCGCTCGGCTGAAGGCGCCCATGTACTCGTTCCGTTTAACCTGATTGTGCTTCTGGTGATACAACCAGGCTGCCACCAATCGCCACATCCTTGTCGCAGTAGGATCCCATTGGACAGGTAAACCAGCCATTTTTTCAGCATAAACCAGCACATCGTCTATTTCCGTAATTTCTGCGTCGATACTTTGTTCGTTTGTCAGTAATCTCACCAGCGTCGCTTGAGTCAACGATAGCTCAGTGACCGCGATTGGATCTGGCCTCATGTCGTGCGTGGCATCCTCAAGTGCTAGACGAATCGATGTAAGTGCAAGCGCCGGCTCCTCGGGAAAGACCTCTGTTTGTAGTTTAGTAAAATCCGGGTTAGCGAATAGCATCTCCAATTCTGCCCAGGCGCATTCCCTGATTAAATAATCGGGAAAATATCGCAGGGCATGAGGCTCCTTTCGGAGCCAACCATTCTTGCAATAATCAAGGAGGAGCGCGCGACTCGCATCGTTCTTATTTGGTTTTAGAGCCAAACGGATGGCCTCGTGATTCAAAGCGAAGCAGTGCTTCTCGGCGTCAGTGTCATTTCGGACATCTAACCAGCGCAAGACTTCGGGCGGCAATGATTCGAGCCCCGCAGTTGTCTTAAGCATTTCACTCAATTCTTTACGAGAAAGCGGACCATTTGCCTCGCGAAGTTGATTAATAACCCGCATGCCAAGCTCGACGTGAGGTTTTTCAAGGGCTAGTTGATCTAGAATTCCCCACTGCTTTTGAACATATTCGCTAAAGCTTTTCGGTGTAATCGCGAGCAAAGCTTGCCACGGTCGGCCAACCAAAAGTTCGGCCCTGATGTCATCTAGAAGGTAACGCGTAAAGAGTGCGGCACCTTTCGTAAAAACAAATAGCGTGGTGGCGAGAGTTTGACATTCGATAGTTGTCAGACTCGGAACTGAGTTCTCGATCCACTTCTCCAGTCCCGATGCTGTGAGGGCACCTAGAGCATATTCAACGCAATGAGCATCCCCCGCAGCTTCTTTCCATTCTCTGATCACTGGTCGCGGAGTATTGCCGGTTCGGCATGAAACAATTAATCGAACCCGCTCCGACGGACTTAAATCCAAGGGAAATATTGGTTCCAGCGTACCGGCGACCTCATCAAGTCCATCGATAAAGATCACTAAACTTCGGCGCTCTTTTCTGTTGCGCCAGATTGTCCATGCCACGCCCAGATGGTCCTTCGCAGCCAACGGATCGAATTTCGGCGGAATTTCTTTTATCTCCCAGTAGAGATGCTCGGTGAGGCGCCTATAGAGCGACTCAGGGGCCATATTGGTTTTCGTAGAAGAGTTTTGGGCGAAATAGTGAATGAAGACACTCCTCGTTGCGGTTTCATCGATCCGCGATTTCAATCCTGTCATCAACGCGCTTTTGCCGTGTCCAATTGGGGCAGCAATGATCGTTATCCATTGCATTGTGCCCTCAATCCATCTGGTCAGTCGATCAAGGTCGTCATCACGGCCAAAAACATGGGAATGCCGTATCTCAATATCAGCAAAAGGCCGTAAAAAGTGCTTAGTAAAGCCCAGGTCACTTGCAAGACGATCTCGCTGTGCTAAGAGCCGTTGTTTTGCTTCGGGCTGAGAGTATGCGATGAGCCGTTGGAGTCGCCCGATTTTTCCCCAACATAAATCCTGCTTGCTTAGATCGGAGCCGTTGATTGCAGCATCCGAATCCTCGAGTTCCTCTAGATACGCCCCGCATTCGGCTAGCCCTAAATTTCTAATAACAGCTAATAGGGCATGTTTCATGTCCACCCAAGCCGTCCCCGACGTTTTTGAAACTATCGCGGTATCTGTGAGTTTCGCGTCTGGCGACAGGTCAATCGCAGCGAATAGTTTTGCTGCAAGGCGCTCGGCGAGTTGGCCTTTTACTCCACCTTCAGGATCGTGTTTGGTTTGGCCGCCGGTTCCTACAACTTGTCCCACTCGGCCTCCTGCTATTCGGCCGGTCGCGAGCACTTCCAACGGCGCATAAAATGGTGTGCCAGGGTCGGCACGCCATCGCTCGTAAGCCAAGGCCAAAGCAAGACCAAGACTATCTCCGCGTGGTTTCTTATCATGGAAGCTGACCTCAACTTGGACGGAAAGGCCTTCGGGCACAATTCGCAACCTTTGCAACTCTCTTAGAACTCTGGACCATTCCTCCAGGTCGCGATGATCAGCGTCGCGACAGACTGCTGCCCCGCTCGTGACGAAGAATCGGAACGGAATCGCTATCGCTTCCTTTACGGTCTGCTCAGGGACAATAGCGAAGACACCATCGGCTCGTAGAAAAGCAAGTATTCGGTCAGTAACTTTCCCCCACAGGCGTGTTTGATCCGGGTTCAAGCCTTGGGGCTCAGTCTCGAGCACTGCGACATCACAATCACGGAGCGGAAGCAGCAAATTTTCGAACTCATCTCTAAATTCGGCTGCTGCCGCCGGGTTATAAGCGGACTGGAAGCGATCGAGTGCGCCGTCGAATTCCGCTGTGATGCGCGCGTCGCTTGCCTTCGCATAAAGCCAACGTCTTACCCAGAGTTCGACAGCCACCAATTCATCGGGTCGATGGCCGACAGTGGGCTTATACCCTATTAGTTGCGAGTCTAGCCAAAGCGGTGGATCGTGAGGTGTCTCAGCCGGCATTTGCGTAGGATTTAGAGCAAGCGCAAAAGTTTCCCTCCGCTTGCGCGAATCGCGAAGATCGCCGAGCGATCCTCACGCCGAATTGTCGCCAAGGGTCCGTCAAATGTGTCGAGCACTCGGTTGTCGCGACCGATCAGTTCGGCTCTATCAAAATCCAGCGATGGATTGCCGGCTGGGTCGATAATCGCTATCGAAATCTCCAACGAGCTTTCCTTGAAGCGCAGACGACACAAGCTTCCTTCGATGTGCCGCTCCCATTCGTCAATCAACTCATAAGCTGAATCCCGAGAGCCCGCGGCCAGTGGAAGGTCATGCGGTTGATAATCCAACAAGCTATCGGACGCGAGTTGTAGCGTCATTACTTGTGTTTCTTCATCTTGATATACAATTCTCGGATCGTCAGCATTTACAATAGGTGAGCCCACTCTCTCCCAGATCAATTCTGGCATATTATCCCCGGCTAGAGAGTGGCGAAAAACAGTTCGAGACTCAGTTAACTCTTGAGGTGAAAGGTGACCAACAAAACGGCTCGATTTTTTCAAGTTAACAGAGCTAATCGTTCGAGTATTCCAAAGAGAGAGAACCTGCAGCATTGCATCGCTCCGCCCGGTCAATAGTTCGCTGGTTGTCGCGGGTTCCGGGAATGGCCCAAAGGGAGAGATCACCATCACATCGCCTTCCCAGGCGTAAAGAACAGCAACAAGAACAGGGCGCCGAGCCTTCGGCACAACCCAGCCTGCCAGCAAACGGATTTGGCCAACCTCTGGCTCGGCGTCCGCAATGATAGGGCTCGCCAATCTTCCCCAAAGTGGGTCCTCGCATTGAGACTCGCGAGGCGCAAAAGGGAGCGGCTCCGCATACTCGGGCTCAGATGTTCTGATTTGCTGTTCGATTAACCATAAGTCTCGCCAGCGGGCTAATCGCTCGGCGTAGCCGCGCGGAGCCGGTAGCCACTGTAATGTTGGAAGTTTTGGCATGGTATTGCCTAAATACTAAGAGTCAGGTTCCATCCGGTTTTCCGGAGTCAAATATTTTTCCACATTTCTCACCCAAATATCTCAGAACTAGGCTAGTAAGTTCGTTCACCATGATCGGATCGTTTTCGGCCGCATATTTCGTTTCAAGAGCATCAACCAAACGCCGAACGGCCGTTCCTTTGGCCGCGTATAGCTGCGATTTCTCGCAATCAGCCATTTTCACAACGTCGGGCGCGGTGAGCGACCGATCGGTGAAGAAAGCGCCCAACGCTACTTTTTCACGATGCGGCATCGCGCTCAACCATTCCTCAGCTTCGCCTTGTGCGATGTGTGATAGTTCTTCAAACGATGCCGCTGAAGCCGGGTGAAGCCCTCGGAAATCAGCCGGAGCAAGCATTTCCTCGAGCGATGGAGCATCCGGCAGGTCGATCCGCTCGATAGATACCCTGGTGAATCCTGAGACTGCATCGCGCCTACCCCACGTTTCTTTCACGGCGCAATCCCGTAGAGCAGTGAAAAGTACCTTCGATGCGTAGTTTTCTAGGACCCGAAGCCGTCCTTGGTCATCATCAACAGATGCTGCCACTTCAAACATCCTGATCTTCAGCTCCTTTGCCCCTGCGAGACCGCGAAGCACGAACTTGGTTTCAAGTAGATGCCAAGCCCAATCCAACTGATCGTTAAGTGTACCAGACCAATGGCGGTGCGCTGCAATCTTTGCCCATGAAGAGAGATCGGCCTTTGTTTTATCGCAACATTGACCCAACGCGCATAACTCACGCCACTCAATCCACGCTGCGAGGTTTGGCTGGTAGCTCATATCGGGTTCAGATTGCGCTGATACCAATCTGAGAGGGATCGTTTCTCTTGAATATCGAGTTCCCACTTGTGAATCCAACGCCGCACTCGCGCCACTCCGATACGTCCATCAAATTCGGCTACCCAAATCTGAGCTGGATTGAGCATGGTCCCAAAGACTGTCAAATGTGTCGGATTGTCGGGTCTTAGGCAGGCTAAAATCGGACCGGTTTCTCCATATTTCGCAGTGCGGCCGAAAAGAAGTGGAACCTTCTCAAAATAGGATTTTAATTCGCTCGATCGCACAGAAACACCGGGGTGCCCGTCGCGATCTTGGGCGCCAACATAGCTTTCGAGGTAGTTTCTCCAGAGCTCTTCTTCTGCCCACCAAAGCGAGCCGAAGCGCGCATTAAGTCGCGCCAGCCAGAGCACCTTCTCGTAACGGTCGATTTGACGCTTCTGGCTCATTGCAAAGAGGAAAGGGGGAATTATCGGCAAATGCAACTCAGCGGTGCATGTTGGGCTTAGACGCCCAATTTAACTTGATTGCAGGGGTTTTTTGCGACGCGGGAATGCGTTTTTGAAAAAACGACACAACGGAAATCACATTCTCAATACAGAACTCCGGAAAAGCGCACATCTAATGACTCTTCCTTAGTGAGATGAACACCACCACACAAAACAACCACCCAGCAAACACCAGCAAGCATGGTAACAATGGACATCACGGAACATGGCTGCCCGGTCGGGTAAAGCGGGCGCGCAAGGTTGATGGATCTTTTATCGGAGAAGCTCGCGCTTCCCGAGATTCGCAATGGGGCAAAAAGATAACCCGTGAGATCCCAGAGGTTAATTTCGGGATGCGTGAGGACAAAACAAACGAATTGGTGAGCGCTGCCCATGCGGCTGCTGCAATTGGTAAGCCGATTGAGGATGTAAGACGTCGCGGTAGACTAATGTTCGATGCTGTTTGGGCGGATGAGAAGGGCCGCATCGAGGCCCGTCGCAAAACGGCTATTCGGGAGATCGAACGCAATGCGTCAGATCGCGCCGTTCTAAAAAAAGATCAAGATGCTACGCCACGGATGATCGTAAAGCGCGATGGTAAGCTTTCCGCGCCGAGCGGATACGGATTCATTGGGTTCCTGGCAGTTGTTGCAGCCCTAATTACGGTACTGGCGTGCGAATGGCTTAGTGCGGCGACATTGCGCAAATTCGAACTTCAAAGCCTCGGCATGGCTTTGATGCTTACCTCACCTATCATAACCTTCGCGTTTGCCACGAAGCTTTTGTTTCGCCGCGATCCCTCGGCCAGGATGCGGATTATTCAAGTGGCTTTTCACTGCGTTGGGGTTGTCGCGGTCGCCACTTGGCTACTTTTGTTGGCCACGAACTACGGCACAGCATTGCGCGAAGACTACGAGCTGCCAAGTAAGGCGGCCACAATTGTTTTCACTCTTGCGCAGTATCTCGCGGCATTGGCCGGTTCGTCCTGGCTCACAATCCTACTCGCCTCGCTTTTCACACCGACGACTGTCGTATCGTCAAATCCTGATTGGGAACGTATGGCCAAGGCAATCGAGGAAATTGACGGGAAGATCAATCTTTCGACTCTGGCGATTGGTCGTGAAGACGCCGAATTGGCCACCTACGAGGCGTCACGGGATTCCTGGATCGCAATTGGAGAGGACGCCTATGAGCGCTCCCGGCATCGCCTCTCGCTTATCGAGGAGCGGATCAAGTTCCTCGACAGCAACTGACCACTGAAGAACACCGCAACCTAATTCTCATTCACCATGCGCATATTCAATATCTTTCCCTGCATCGCAATGCTTCTCAGTGCCCAGGTTATCGCTCACGCAGCCGACGCTACGATTCAAGTTGTAGTATCGCCGTGGACTACGCCAGCACAGCGCATAAAGGAGCAGCAACAGATCCGAGCGTTCATTCTCAGGCGAGCTCCCGCCGGAACCAATCTAGAACTCTGGGATGGCTGGTCGCTCGAGACCCTCGGTGAAGCAACAATACCTGCGCTTCGGTATGATAACGCGGCGGCAAGGGCTCAGAATCGCGACCTTGCTCGGCTGTTGGCAGGCCTCAAAAAGTGGGCCGAAACCCCTCAAGAGGATGACGTTAGCCTCGCCGGTACGGCGGCTCTTAGGGCGCCCGAACTTTTGCAGGAAATTGGAGACGAGCAGAGCGGAGCCTATCGCTCAGTGATTCTTATTGGCAGCCCACTGTACACGAATCAAACGGAGCCGACATTTTCGATGAGCGATGGGCGCTATCCCAGCGACGGACATTTGAAATGCACACTGTCGGAATCGGTCTACGGCGTGGCCGAAAAGCAGGGCCGGCTAGACCAAGTGTTCGTACATTGGGCGATTCCAAGCTCGGCGGTTTGGAAGAATGAACTGCATGAGCATGCCGTCACGCGCTTCTGGGTTCTCTTTGTGCAAGCCCAAGGCGGCAAACTCGTCACGTTCAATACCGATTTGCCCCGCGTTCTACAGCGGGCTCTCAGGCAGGATTTGATGCCGGTATTGTCTGCCCAGGCTGATCCTTCGGACGAAAAACCGGTGATGCATTCGGCCGCCCCGCGTGACGTGCCTGCATGGCTTGAGCAAATTCCTGCGCCTCCAGTTGCTTTACCAACACAAGAGCCAGAACCAAAACCCTCTAAGATTCAGCCTACACCAGTGGTGGTCATGCCCAAACTCGTGCCAACACCTCAGCCGACAGTGATCCACAGTATGGTCGTTGCTCAATCGTCAACGGTGTCAGTGGCATCTCCGCCTCCGGCCCCGATTCACATCGCGGTACCGGTTACCCTAGACAATTCCAAGACTGGGATCGGCATCGCGTGGTCGTCTGATGTTGATTTGGATTTGTACGTCCAGCCGGCTCCGGGAAAAAAGGAAGTCTATTATCGCGATGATCGCTCGCCCGAAGCGTTCCTCTACTCGGATGAACGCCACGCAAATGTCGGAGGACTCTACGAATTCGTGGAATTTCGGAAGCCGGTTGATCTAAATCAGACCACGGTCTGGGTAAACTACTACGGCGGCGCGGCCTCAAATGTCACCGGCCAGGTCGTGCTCTTCGATCACGGCCAAATCAAGGTCGGGACATTTGAGATCGTGGCGGCGCACGGCAATCACGGATGGAGCAGCCGCGACCGGGCAAACAGTCCTTATTGGGTAAAAATTGATCTTAACAGCCTCGTCGAGGCGGCTGCTCCGCTGGCAGCGCAAAAACCGTGTGAGAAATAACGTTTTAATTATTTAGCCAACATCACCAACAACTAAAAAACACTACCATGAGCGACGAAATCAAACCACTCGGCACCATTCGCGGAAAACGCAGCAGGAAGCCCTATAAGTTCTTTTGGCACTCCAAGAACCATCATGTTTATATCGAACAGTCGGGCTTCTTCAGCTCGTCCAAAGTAAAAACAGGAGTTATCGCCTCCAGCTGGGAGATGGCCTACCATGCCGCCGAGGCCTACGCCTTTGATCGATGAAGATTTCCGCCGGCGCGTTTGCAGCCGACCAATATCCACAAAATGAAAACAATCGGAAGATATCTCCTGCTCGCTTTCGGATTCATGGCGCTCTGCCGAATATCCCCGCTAGGCGCGGCTGTGGCTGTCACAACTTGCGTCATCCGCTGCCTATTCAAAAGCGGGGCCGTGCGTTACACAGCGGCGATGCTTCTTCATGACAGCGTCATGGGCATTTGGCACCGGATATTCGGGCCGCCCCGCGTGCGTGCAGAGATAGTCGAGCCACGCCACAAGCAGGATTAGAAAACTTTTTAAGAAATACCTCCATGAAAATTCTCACGTCCATCCATACCGCCGTTTTTCTCTCTATGAGTGCCGTGATGTTCACGGCCGGTGGCTGTGCCTTCTACCCGCTCGGACTCAGCAAGGAACAATGGACAGCACTTTCACCTGAGCAACAGGCTCAGTATCAGGCCCGACAATCTGAAATCGACCAAGCGAACGCGCAACAGGCCGAAGCTGAGCGTGCAAGGCAAGAACAGTTGGCAGCTGAAGCTGCGGCTCAGGAGCAGCAGCGTCTGTCGGCACTCTATCAGCAGGCGCGCTATGGAGATATCATCACAGTCACGATCCAAGGCGGCATGGTGGCCTTCTACGGGAAACGGTATCCCTACGAGCCGGTCTGCTTTGATCTTGTCCGAGGCGAGACCAAGTTGATCCAGATTGCGCGCCAGGGGCAATGCTACGCGACCACATTGATCGAGATGCACCTCAGTGAAGATGGAAACACTTTCTACTTTGATGCTCCCGCGCGCAAACGATTTGTCGCATTGAATAATGGCTGGGAACGCGGTGCGGAATATCACCCGCCCGAAATCGGCAGTCATGACGGACATTCTGAAGCAGTGGGTGTTTGCATTCGCATTCGCTACCGGCCGATGCCCGGCGATCATCGGCCAAGATTCGATTCCAATGGAGATTCGGGCAGGCCGTGAGAAAGCGGGTTGCATAAATATCACCCGAAATACCAACCTGAAGATCTCTAAATGTTATGCATCTCGATTTGTTCGAACGTCACCTTGCGATCGGCTCCCGCGAAGAAGCCGTGAGAATGACCCGGATGGACAGACGTTTTTGGAATGTCATTTCGATTTGCAGCCCGACCACTGTACCGGCAGATTTGCGTGAGGCGAAGCGGGTTCATCCTTTGCGCTTCGAGGACACCGAGGACTCGCGCGATCCCGAAGCCGTTTGCGTGCCCAGAGTCGAAAGCATCGCTGCCGCAATCCAATTCGCAGAGGAAACCGCTCCAGGCGGACTCTTGGTGCATTGCCAGATGGGTTGGTCGCGCAGCCCGGCAATCGCCCTGGTCCTGTTAGTTAAAAAGCTATGGCCGGCGCCCGATGCGCTCGACCGCGCTTGTGCAGCCTTACTCGCCGTGCGCCCGCGCAGTCGGCCCAACATCCTGATCGTTCGGTTGGGTTTTGAGCTCTTCATGCCGCAGGAGCAGGCCAGGACGTGGAGCACCCGAGTTTTCGAGCACCCTCCGTTCGTTATAAACCGCACGGAGACATCGAGGCACGCGGAGTAATCGTTCGATAGGCCGTGATCCCTACTCCTTCCATGAGCTCGAACTGAGCGAGAGAAGCGCTCCGCTACTTTAGGGCGTGCAGTGTGGCTACGTCTGGCCGATTATCAAAAAACTTGGCGAGAGCTTCGTGAAAGATGCTACCGGATTCCGATACGATCGAGAAAAGCGTCATCGACGAATGAAACTTGAGGTGGTCGGGGTGACCTAAAATTTCGCGGATCCCCTTCCCTTCAAATGCAAGAACAAGCCGTGTACACTCAATGAGTCGCGGACCGAGGCATCTGTGGGCCAGGAAAGCGAGGGCTTCTTCTTTCGAGTGTATGGCGAACTTCCGCGCCATCAGGCTGTGGCCAAGCCCCTCCACCTGTGGGAAGATGAACCACATCCAGTGCGTCAGCTTTTCGCCGGCGCGCAATTCATCGAGCACAGTGGGATAAACCTCATCCTGCGCAGCGACAAACTCTGCGAACCGGTCGGCTTGATCTTGCATGGAACGATGGATGGTTGACCGCCCATAAAACAGGGCGAAATGGACAAGGCAGAGCTGGAAGAACTAAGAGCAAAGCAAGCGTCGAGTCGTAAGCCTTAAGAGCAAATTGGCCTTCCATACTTTTCATTGGCAGAGATAATCGACCAGCGTTCGCTTCAACTTTTCCTTTCGCTCCTTGCACATCTCCAGATTCCACGAGGGAAACTCTTCTGCGTGTATACGCACCGTTCGGAAGGCGCTCCTGGTTCGGTAGGCAGGCACCTTCACCGTTTTATAGTCTTCATTGCTGATGGAACGATTTAATGAACTTTCCAACACGATGAGATTTCCGATCTGGTGCAGCTCGCCCTGCCAAAGAGCGTGAACCCTGGCACGTTCGAGCTCGTCCTTGTGGTTTACTGACTCGATATGCTCGATGTCGAGTTCGGTATCGAAAATCAGGCTGCGCATCTGTTTGGCGTCGAGTATACCTTCCTCCAGTTCATGCAGAAAAGCCGCCAGACGGCAGGCTAGGTTCTTCGCCCGCACGTTGTCCGCGATCGGGTCATTATGGAATGCGACCTCGATGGTCCGCTTTTTGTCCGCCGCCAGTTTCCGCAGGCATTCGATCACATCCTCGGCGGTACTGACGCTTGCGGGGTCGAACATCATCCCGACAGCCCGATGGAGGATACCATGTAATTCGTAGACCGCCTTCCAATAAATAATGCTGAAAATCACCAGCAGCTTCGCGAGCTGGATAATGAAACGTTCGGTCAACGCAAGGTCTGCGCCAAATCGGTCACGAAAGAGGACGATCAGGTAATCGTATTTCGAGTAACGCGACCACCTGATAATAAAATCGAGCATCGAACCCGCTTCGGGACTGAGCGCAGGAACAACTTTCGACCAGTCAAAGCGCACGGCTATCAATCGCTCGAACTCCTCCAGTTGCACGTCAGTCCTCCGGCAGGTAGCGAGGGTGAAGTTGGGCCAATTGTTGATGCTTAAGACAGTGTCGAAAAAACGGTCGAAGAAAATAGATGCGCCGTAGTCGTGCAGTGTCCTCGGCAGTTCGTACCGGGCCACCAAGATATGCCGCACGAGCGAGAGAATCTCTTCGATCCCGCAAATTGTTTGGCCCGCTGCGCGGTTCCGCTCATCAATCGCCTGATAAAGCCTGCTGATCCTCTCGAATTCCGTTTCCTTCACCTTTTGCGTGACGCGCAAATATTCGTAATACCGCACTTTGAAGACATCCCCACCATTCAGGTCCATGCCCGAGGTGTTGATCGCGTCGAAGATTTGTAGTGTCTTTGATAACGTTGCCCGCGTCTCGATGACCACGAAATAAACCCGGCTCAGCAGATAAGCCGTGAATCGTCCTACATCCAACGGTGCGCTTGGGGCAGACTTCTCGTCTTCGCCGTTGTCCGCGGTGGCCTCATCGAGCAATTGCTGAATTAGCGGCACGACGTGCAGGTAGGGATTTTGCGTCTCTTCTGGAAGATTGCGCAGATCAGCCTCGATGGCCTCTCGCAAATACCGCTGCTGCTCTCCGCTGCTCACTGCTGTCACCATCCGGTTTGCTATGTCCAGTCCGGTCCAGACTGGGAGCTCCGGGCAACGTCCTTTGAGAATATTCAACAGCAGGAGCAGCGTGCTCAACCGCTGCTGACCGTCGATAACTTCCTGCTCCGTCGTCCCATTGGTTCCGTCGAGCAACCGCTTTTTCGTAAGCTGCATCGTCCCTATAAACATCGGCTCCTCCACTGGGCGTCCATTCATTCCCAGGTAATTTGCGAGCAAATCCCCGAGCAGACGGCGCACCTCGCCCTCTTTCCACGAATACGCACGCTGATACACGGGCACGCGAAAGACTAACCCCTCCTGCCATAAGACATCCGCCGCGCTTGTTGAATTGCAAGCCAACGTGCAACTCCTCGCATTGATCTCGAATTGCTGCCTCTCCTCGAATCGCTGCCGGTGGGCAGTAAAAATTCGGCGGAACTCGTCGGCGCGTTCGTTCACGCTGTGGAAGGTGCTTACCCGGTAGCTCGGCTGCTCCTCCTCTCCGAGGTCGCTGAACGAGACCCGGCAGCCAAGGACGTGATCCTCGCGATCAAATTTGCTCAGGTCGTCATCCGTGAACTCAATCCCTAGTTCAGACACTGGCTTTGGCAAACTCATTGCCAGGCCCATCGCCACCACTCGCTTCGCGTCCGAGATGGCAATGAGGTCGCCCACTTCGATTTGTTGGAAGCGATCCTGAAACTTGCCCACGAAGACTACGTTGTGCCGCCGGAAGATGTCTAGAATCGAGCTTTCCGCGGTGCCCGTTTCACTCCAGCGGGACGCGACCTTCCAGACGCGATTCATGGACGCTATCATGGGTTCCGTCGTCATATGAGTAGAATACCGTGATCGTGTGACATCTTATGTTGCGGTCAATAACAGGTCAATCGGCCTGCTTCCGGTGACAAGGTGACAGCGCGGCTCAAGGCGCTCGCGGATTGACGAGAAGGGTAATGCCACCTTTTATTGAAATTGTGGCAGAACAACGAAATCGTAGCGGTCGCAAAAAATTAGCCAAGTCCACGCTGGCTAAGCTTCAGGCAGCACGTAACAGCGCGCTGCGCGAGTCATTCCGCCTGGGTGGTGCCATGGCCGATCTTCAGCGTGCATCTGACGACCTTCAGCAAACGTTTATCGCGATGGAACGTGCGGTTCTTAGAACAAGCCCGAGAGTTTGATCGACTGGCCGGTGCTAGGCGGCTGCAAAGGGCGAGATTGTTTCCGATCACACTCCGTAGCCATGCATAAGAATCATGTTAGCCAATTCTGACAATTCTTGCAGCTTGGCATCTTCAGAAAGGACTCCGTCAAACAACGTGCCGTAGGCGACATAGATTATATCGATGCTATCGTTACGCATCTTCTCCGGCCTTACTGATTGGTGCCCTCCGTCGCGCAGCCATTTGAGGGTCAATGCCTGGAGAGCGACCGTATAGCGGAAAGGCAACCAATACATCGCGTCATCCCCGTTGGGCAGGGACTCATTGGGAAAGGTTGCATTGAAATGCGCCGTAGTAATCCCAGCCACCATTCCCTTGGCAATTTTCAACTCTTGTTCGGTAACAGGTTTCCCAGCTCGCCAATTCGGCCGTTGGTCCGCGGGCACCGATTGCTCCAATTCGGCAATGCTGCGGCGAAATTCTTCAGACGTTACCTTCTCAATCTTTGACATGAATGTTTGCACTCGAGTCTGTTGCAGTTGGATCGTTGCGATTATTCTAGCATCGGACACATGGAGCATCTGGTGACAGTACCGCGGGAAATTACTGGTTCGCTCTTGGTCCACAATGGCGTCGTAGAAACCAGCTTTTTTTGGTCGAAGGTGACGCAGGTCTGAGAAGTCTTTAAGAGCGACAACGCGGTGCGCATAGGGTTCAAACGCGGCAAAGGATTTTCGGTAATTGTCCACACCATCGCGTTTAAGGCATTCAAATGCCATCATGTCTGTGACTATCGCAACGTTACTTTGGTTCGCAAAGAACGCATCAAGTTGGCGGGAATTGCCTCCAATGGCGTTGAAATCGATGACCTTTATCATGACGTAATCTCTATGAACGAGATTGAAATTGTGTGGAGGTAGTCAACGAAAGTCGTGGCTCGTTTGCGCGGGCAGGCCGAGGTTTGGCAGTTCGGCGATTTCCGCGGCCATGACGTGAATCACGCCCTGTTCGTTTTGCACTTTGCCGGTGATAATGAGGGCCGGTTCCAGGTTGATGATGAGCCGGGCCTTCTCAAATAGCCCTGGCCGGACAATGGCGTTCGCGGTGCCGGTCTCGTCTTCCAGCGTGATGAAGCAAAATCCCTTCGCCGTGCCGGGCCGCTGACGGCACGTCACGGTTCCGGCGACTGTCACGCGCTCGCCATGCCGGACATTTCTGAGGTCGGCGGTGGACAAGATGCCCGGGAGCTTGTCGCGCAGAAGTTTCATGGGATGAGCGCCGGTTGTCAGTGAGAGGTGGGTGAAATCGGCCTGCACCCGTTCCATGTGCGTCATTGGCTTCAACGGCGATGGCGCGATTTCGTCGTTGGCGATCGCGTGCCGGAACAAATCGTCGCCGGCATTTACTGCCTCAACCTGCCAGAGGGCGGCGCGTCGGTGGCCGGCGAGCGCATTGAGCGCCCCGGCGCCGGACAAAACGCGCCGCTCCGTGGCGTTGAGCTTGGTCCGTCGCATGAAATCGGCCATGGACGAAAACGGCCGTTCCTTCCGCGTCGCAAGCAACGTCGAGATGCTGTCCGCGCGCAGCCCGTTGACCGACGCGAAGCCAAGCCGGAGCGTGTTATCGGCATCGACGCGGCATTTCTCGTCGGAATTCACGACGCAGACGGGCAGGAATTTCAGGCCGTGCCGGCGCCCGTCCTGCACGAGCGAGGCCACTGAATAGAATCCCATCGGCTGGCAGTTAATGAGGGCGGCATAAAATGCCGCCGGCCGATGCACCTTGAGCCACGCAGAGGCGTAGGCGATCAAGGCAAAGCTGATGGCGTGCGATTCGGGAAAGCCGTAGAGCGCGAACGAAGCGAGAGATTTCAGGATATAAGCCGCCGCGTCGTCGGTGACATTATTCTTTTTCAGGGCGTCGCCGAGCTTCTCCTTCATCCGGTCGAGCCGCTCCTGCGAGCGTGTGAATCCAATCGCCCGGCGCAGCTCGTCCGCTTCCGCGGCGCTGAATCCGCCCAGTTCCATCGCCACGCGCAAAATCTGTTCTTGGAAGAGGACCACGCCGAGGGTGCGCTCCAGAATCGGCCGCGTCCGCTCGTCGGGATAGGTGATTGGGACTTTGCCCATGCGCCGCAGAAGATACGGATTCACCGCGTCGCCTTGGATCGGGCCGGGCCGGATAATGGCGACCTCGATGGCCAAGTCGTAGAAATTCTCGGGCTTCATACGGGGCAACGTGGACATCTGGGCGCGGCTCTCGATCTGGAACACGCCGACCGTGTCGGCTTCCCGGATCATCTTGAATGTTGCGGGATCGTCCTTGGGCAGGCGGGCGAGGTCCACCGGCTGCCCGCGCTGCGCGCAAATTTCCAGGGACTCCTGCAGGACGGCCATCATGCCGAGGCCAAGCAGGTCAACCTTCACGAGGCCCATGTCCTCGCAATCGTTCTTGTCCCACTGGAGCACGCTTCGCCCTGGCATCCGGGCGTTCTCGAGCGGCACGTATTGCGAAAGATTGCCCGCGCTCATTACCATGCCGCCCGAGTGTTGGCCCAGATGCCGCGGAAGCCCGTAGACCTGCCGGCAGGTGTCGAGCAGCGCCGGCAGGCGTGGATGGCCGTCCGTGATTCCGGCCATTTTCAACTGCTCCTTCAGTTCCAGCGTGTGCGGATAGTCGCCGCCGTGAAACAAACTGCTGAAACGGTCGAGCACATCGTCGGGCAGGCCGATCACCTTCCCCACTTCGCGCATGGTGCTTTTGCCGCGAAACGAAATGACGTTTGCGGTCATGGCCGCGCCCAATCGCCCATAACGGCGATAGACTTCCTGAATGACGCTTTCGCGCGCCTCGCCGCTCGGCAAATCGAGGTCGATGTCGGGCCAGTCGGTGCGGCCTTCGGACAGGAAGCGCTCAAAGAGCAGCTTGCTCGCGATGGGATCGACCGCGGTGATGCCGAGGGCATAGCACACGGCGCTGTTGGCCGCGCTGCCGCGTCCCTGGACCAAGACGCCGCGCTCCCGCGCGAACGCGCAGAGATCCCAGATGATCAGAAAATATCCGCTGAATCCGAGTTTGATGATGAGATCCAACTCGCGCTCCAACTGGCGGCGCACGTCGCCGACAATCGAGCCGTAGCGCTGCTGCGCGCCAAAGAAGGTCATCTTGCGCAGGAACGAGCCCTGCGACTCGTCCGCGGGCACGGGGTAGTCGGGAAACCGGTAGCCCAGGTTCGCGAGCGTGAATTCCAGCCGCTCGGCCAGCCGTTCGGTGTTTGCGATGGCCTCGGGCAAGTCGGCGAACAGTTTGGCCATCAGCGGACCGCTTTTCACCCGGCGCTCGCGGTTGCAGGCGAGGCGTCGCCCCGCGGCGTCGAGCGTCGTGTGTTCGCGCAGGCAGGTGAACACGTCGAGGGCGTTGCGCGCGTTCGGCGTGGAATAGAGAACGCCGTTGGTGGCGAGGAGCGGCACGCCGCTGGCGCGCGCCCAATCGACCAAGAATTCGTTTTCTGCCTCCTCGCCCGGCACGAGGTGCCGCTGTAGCTCGACGAACAGCCGGTCGCGGCCGAAAATCGTACGGAGCTTTTCGCCGGCCTCTGCAGCCGCAGCCGGCCCGCGCGTGCGCCAGGCTCGCCGCACCGGGCCTTCTTCGTCGCCGGTGAGCGCAATCAGCCCTTCGCTATTTTCTTCCAGTTCGCGCCAAGCCACGCGGCCTTCGCCCTTGGGGGCGCGAAGATGAGCGGTGGTGAGGAGCATGCAGAGGTGCCGGTAGCCGGCTTGCGAGGCGACGAGGACCGGCACGACGGTTTCGTCGTCCATCGTGAGTTCGCTGCCGACGAGCGCGCGGACGCCCGCCTCTTTTCCCGCCATGTGCAGCCGGACTGCGCCATAAACGCCGTCGCGGTCGCAAAGAGCGAGCGCCGGCAATTGCAGGCGGCCCGCTTCGGCAGCGAGCGACTCCGGGAGCGAGCCACCGCGCAGAAACGAGAAGGCGCTTCGGGCATGGAGTTCCACATAGGCCATCAGTCGAACACCCCTTCCACCCTCCAGCCGTCCTTACTCCGCGAGAGCTGATAGATTCCGCCCTTGGCCATTTCGACGTGCCAGTGCTCGACGGCCCACGCCTCCGGCGTCCACCAGTCGCCGGAAATGCGCCACGGCCCGCTGACATTGCACACGGTATCGCGCAGATTGGCGCAATCGAGTTCAACAGGCTGCGAGCCCGCGCAAGCCACACACACCGGCCACGGTGGTCGAAAGCGGCGCAACGCGAGACCGCGCAGTGGATGCACCGGCGCTGGTTCGGGCGCAGGGATGGTGTCCACCGGCTTGGACAGCGTAAATGTGTCTGGCCGGTAGGTGTCAGCCGCCACAGGCGTGCCGACGCGGCCGTCGCCCACGATGGCGGCGAGCCGGGCGAGGTTTTCCCAGAATGCCGCCGGATCGCGCAGACCGGTGTCGAACAACCCATCCTGTTTTTGCGGCGGCCTGGTCGGATGCGCGACTAACCGCGCTTTGGTGATGCGCGCCGCTGTGCGTACGGATTCAAGGTGCGAGAGGAAGACGCGCATCCAGCCATCAACGTCGGTGTTGGCCTCGGGTAACCGGAATTCCCGCCGGTGGTCGGTTTCGTCCTCAAGCAGGAGCGTGAGCGAGAGAATTTCCGCGACGAATCCCGCCGCGCGCAACTCCATCGCCACGCGTTCGGAGAAACGCCGCAGGCGAAAAAGCAGCGGTTCAAGCGACTCGATGGGTGTATTGTAGTCCCATGACACGGCGAACGACTGGGCCGGCTCGCTGAGTCGCAACGGCCGCGTTGTCTCGCCCGCGGCGCGTTCCCAAAGAGCAACGCCGGCAGTGCCAAGCCGCTGGCCAACCTCAGCCTTGGAAAGCGCGGTCAGTTGACCGAGCGTTCGCACGGCCCAGCCGGAAAGAATCTCGGCCTGTTCCGCGGTGGGTTCGGCAAATGCGAGCGGGAGCGGATGCAAAAACTCCCTTTCGTCGTCGACTACCAACACCGGTTCGGCGCACCGGGCCGCAAAGACCGCCAGCAGAGGCGTGGCCGCGATGCCAATGCGCACGGGCAGCCCGGCCGCCGTGAGTTCCATGACTCTCAACCGAATCTCGGCCGAAGTTCGTTCGGGGTCAGCTCCCTGCAAATCCACGGTGCAGCAGCCGGTGCTGGTGAGTTCGACGCGTGGCGAAAGGGTAAACGCGGCGGCTCTCAGTAACGCATCCGCCTCGATCTCGGCCGCAAAGTCGCGCGGACGCAGGACGATGCCCGGGCATCGGGCCATGGCCAGGGTGACGACCAAGCCTGGAGTAACGCCGGTCGCCTCCGGGGAAACTTGTGTGATGGCCGCTTTGCGCCCCTCGCCAGCGATGAGCGCCACGGGTTGGCCGGTCAGGGTCGGGTCGCTCCGCCGCAAGGCGTGCAGCGCAAAATTGGGCACGACGAGAACGGCGTAGTTCATCCGGCCCTTTCTTCGGCCGTGTCGACGTGTCCGCGGGTGATTTCCACGACGAGCTGGGTGGCAAGGATGTCGCGGGCGAGCCGCCGGCAACCGAGAGCCTGTGGCGTGTGCAGCACGAGCCGGGCTGGCACGGCCGGCACGAGTGCGCAGGTGGTCTGAACGAGCACCGCGACGGTGCTGATTTCGGTGGCGCGTTGCAACCGATACCATCCGGTGGCGGAAGTCCGGCGGAGTTCGCGTTCGTCGCAACCTCGCGCGTCCAGGATCACCACCGAGAAATTGCCGTCGCGCACGAGCACGTCGGCTGCCGCGAGTGCATCCGCTACGCTCTGGCAGCGCACCCACACCAGATGCCGCAAGGCGTCCGCAGGCACAGTCTCCGGCGCAAATCCATCGGCCGCGTCCACCAGGGCCACGCGCCGCCGGGCCGCTCGCGAATTCATCAGCAGTTGGGTCAACAGCGTTTGTCCGCCGCTGCTTGGCTTGGCCGAAACCACCTCTGTCAGCCGGCCGCCCGGCAGTCCGCCCCCAAGCGCATCGTCAATCGCCCGGACACCCGTGGGCACGCCACCGCCCGGCTGCCGGCTTTTTTCCGGGAAGCGCGCAGCCAGAAGCGACCGCAAAGCGGCGAGAGTGGATGGGGTGCCTGACACGTGAGTTCATCTTTCTCATGCGCGCCGAATCACCCCGACCATCACGCCCTGGGTTTCGATTTTTCGCGGCGCGAGGTCGGGGTAGCGCGGGTTGGCCGCGCGTAACACCATTCGTCCCTTTTCCTTCACGAGTCGTTTCAAAGTGACTTCGGTGTCATCCACCAATGCGGCGATCACGTCGCCCGGCTTCGGGTCGCGCCGGGCCATGATCACGATGTCGCCGTCGAGAATCCCGGCGTCGATCATCGAATCGCCGCGAACCCGCAGAGCCCATAATTGCTGCGGCTTCGCATTCTTCACCCCAAAAAATCGCGGATCGACCGGAATCGATTCGAGCGGTTCCTGCTCCCGCATGGCGGGCAGGCCCGCGGGAATCTCGCCGTAAACCTGCATCTCGAAAAGCTGGCCCTGGACCTGCGCCGCTTTGTTTCCCCAGCGGCCGTCCGCCAGTTGTTCGATCTGTTCTTTGCGCGCCAGCGCCCGCAGGTGGCTCATCGCGGCATTCTGGCTTGCATGGCCGAAGTGCCGCTGAATTTCACGGGTGCTTGGGGGGACGCTTCGTTCCGCTTGCACCTGGCGGACGTATTCGAGGATCGCCTCCTGTTTTTCGGTGAGCATAGCTGTTCACGTGAACTACTGTTCAACTGAACAGCTACGGCAAGCGGAAATTGTTCACAGCCCCAAATCGAGCTGCGGCGCAGCGGGTTTGGCCGTTTTTACTCTGGGCTCAGGCGGAGCGAGGCATTCCGGCCCCTCGTTGCCTGATTTATTCACATAACGATTCACCTCTCGCTGGGTCATCCGTTCTGGGTCAAGCGGCCGGGTTAAGGCCGCATATTCGTCCGGCTCCAGCGGCTCGGCGCCGAGCCAGCGCGGCATCGTTTCCTTCGTCAGTAGCACGGGCATCCGATGATGATAGGGTTTGACGATCTCGTTTGGCGCCGTGGTCAGGATGGCAAACGTCTCCGACAGTTTCTCCGCTGCCGGTTCCCAAATGCCCGCGAACGCGAACGGTTCCTCGTCCCTCAACGTGAACAAATGGGGATACTTCATCGTGCCGACCGTCTCCCATTCATAAAATCCGTTCGCCGGCACGAGACACCTCCGCTTGGCGACGGCCGAGCGCCACGCGGGCGATTTGAGCGCCTTCTCCGCCATCGCATTTGGGAACATGCGCATTTCGTCGTTTTTCCGGGCGAATGCCGGCACGATGCCCCACATCATTCCCCTCACCTCCGCTCCTCCTTCACCCGATGCGACGACCGGCGTAATGTTCGTCAGGGTCACGTTGTATTTCGGCTTGGCCCATTCCGGCGGGGCGAGCTTTTGCGCCAACGCCTGGGCGATCACCGCGAGCGCGGCGTCGTTCTTGTGCAGGGTGTAGCGGACGCACATGAAGCGAACAATGAGGGGCTTGGCGGCTAATGGATGCCTAAGTGTCTTTCTTTTTGGCTTCGCATATATTGCAAGAGATCGTCCTACCTCCAAAGGAATTGTGCCCAAGAATCAGACTAACTAGTTTCCGATCAGCGTCCCAGCACGCCATGCAATATGGTTTTTTTCTATCAGTATCGTCCTTCATGAAGTAGCAATTCCCGATGCGAACCAATTGTCCATTCATCTCTTGCGATTCCTTCAGGTGGCGATTTTCTTCCCGCAAAGTTAAATTCTCTTCTTGAAGGGCGAGCGCGGCCGCTCGGAGCTCCATGATTTTTTCTTGAGCCTCGATTGTCGCGCCTTTTTTGATGAGATCGACTATCTCGCGGTAGTTAGGAATTGGAAGCGGCATGACTTTATTTGTCCACGTTAGGGATGTCTTAAGCAAGGACATGCGCAGCAACTCGACTCGCGCTGCCCGGCGTATTTTGAACCGAAGACATGACAGTCTGACTTCGTCAGCCGTCTCATGCTTAGTTGTGTATTCTTGCAGGACATGTTCGCACTCATGCCGGTGCTGGCGGAGTGGCCAGCTCTTCTAAGGCATTCACGGCTTCGGCGAACTTCATTACGTCGAAATCTTTCGTCTTCACTGAACCGTAGAGATAGGGACGAAGTGGGCTGAGCCGCGCCTCGATCGAGGCGGAGAGTAGCTTCTGGTCTTGGGCGGCTTTCCAAATATCAGATGTTTTCGGCTTGGCTCCGACAGGGAATAAAACGCCCAACCGCGATCCATGGACTTCCCAAAACGCCTCATTCGCGTCGGATAGTGCTCCCAGTGCCTGTTTCAGGCCCGCCTGGCCGACAGCTTCCCGCGCCGCCCCGATATTGGCGGCCAGACGCTCATCGGGCGACAATTGCTGGCCACCGCGGAAATTTGATTTTGCCCAATGCTGTGATTCAAGAAATACGCCGAATTCTTTTACCGCTGAAATTGCCGAACCGATTTCGCCCGACAAAGCATCCTCCTCTTCGGTGTCGAAGTGCGAATTGCGGTTGAGAACAAAACTCTTCGCTGCATGGACGCGGGCCATCAATTGGAGAGCTGTTCTACGTCTGGCGTCATCGAGCAACTCGCCTAGTTTTGCACTCAAGGCCACAAGGAAATGCTCAAGCTTTCGGTCTTTGAGCGATTCTACATGGTGAACTGGAATCGAACCTTCCGCACAGGCAAGGTGACACATACCTTCCAAGGCGATTCGCGCATACACGGCGGCCCCGTGGTAATCTTTTCGTCGCAGGTGGCTGTTCGCCATCTCGATTCTATCGCCGCTGTCCTCTACCACGACTCGCGGAGAAGGCTCCTGCTCCCGGTGGTCTTCGAATAGGACGACGGCCTTCCACGGGGCGTCCATATTCGAGGATTTAAGATGAGCCTTCAGCCGCTCAAACCACGATTTGCTGTAGGTCAGGATGATGATTTGCCACTGTTTAAAATACTCCTGAACTAGATCGATCACCTTTACCCGGTTCGACATGTCCAGTCCGATCAGAATGTCGTCCAATGCCAACAGCCGAAGGCCCGTTGCAGGACTTTCCTTTAGCGCTGAAAGGAAAAGGCAGATCGCGAGGGCACTGAGTCGTGCTTCGTTAAAAAAACCGTGATAATCGGAAATTTGCTGTTTTCGAAATGCTGGCAACGCCAGCAATCTCGGTCCGTCGATGCGCTTTGGGCTGCTCTTGAAATGTCCCTTAACCAAACGGAGTTCCACTTGGAATTCGTCGCCAAACACTTTGAGCATTTCAGTCGCTCGACCAGCGAGATCATAAACAGCCTTCTCCAAGACCTCGTTAAATGTCGTCAAATCCGCCTTAAAAGTGGCCTCTGCATTTTTCCTCCGCCAAGTACGTCTCACATCTTTCTTCAAACTTTCCCATCCGCTCTGGAATGTCTTGTTTTTCCCGTGATAGGGATACGTATAATAGGGCAAGAGACTGCGGATTAACAATGGAAACAAGTCGATTTCGGCCTTCTCGTTGGATCTAACGTAATGAACCTCCAGCAAAGATTTGTAGTCGAGAAATCCTTTGCCCTGATTTAGGAAGCGGACCAATTCATGCGTCGTATCATTCTTTTGGGCCGACCATTCAAAGGATTGATCTCCGAATTCCAGCTTTAGCGCCGGTTCATCCGAAGTGAAACGATGTTTGTGGTCGATAATCGAGACAGGTCGCGTTGCGTTCGGATGACTCGCCGTCGGCTCGGGCACGCGAATACCGGGTGCTTCGAAAAACATTCGAAGTGCGTTAAACAGTGAAGACTTACCCGCTCCGTTCTCTCCGTAAATCAAAAGATTTTCTCCTTTCGGCATATCGAGCCGAAACGTCCCACGATAAGCCCGGTAATTGCGAATTTCCACGCCTGTTAATCGACGCAAAGGAATTCTTTTTGTTTCCGGCGGTTGAGGAGTATCCGCGACTGGCGAAACCGTCGCGCTAGGTGTCGCAAGAATTTCGTTCATGTCTTCCCCTCGATGATTCGAATTTCCTCGATACTATCGAGGGCGAAGAGGCTTTGGCGCAAGGAGTGGTCCGATTTATAAAGCTGCTCGAACTTGGCGCGGAGCCAGGTTAGTTCGGAGCCGGCTTTCATATTAGCGAGCAGTTCCAATTCGGCAGCTTCGGCGAGCCGGAAGAAATGCAGGCCGGCAGCGTGCAGCGCATCAGGGAAAAACAACTCATAAACGAGTGCATTCACCCATTGCTCGAAATAACCCGCCAGCAACGTCCCGCCTGCGCTGTCCGGTAAATCGCCACTCGCCACACCACTGCGGTGCAGCCATAGGATATATTCAACAAGCTTACTGAGAACATCTTGCTCGGCCTTTCGCCAATTTGGTATAGGCAACGCTTTGATGATATTTAGTTGAAGAGCGAGAAACCCTCCGCGAGGGACGCCAGAGTAGGTGTGAATGAAAAACACCCCGCATGTGGAGTTCATCAGCGCGAGAAGGGCCTTAGGGGCGTTCGGTATGAAGAACAGCTTGTTATTGACATACATTCCATGCGGAACTGCCTCATCAAATGCAAATGCGTCGGAACGGTTAATCTCCTGATACACGAGTTTTGGTCCCTCAAAAAATGGCACGTATGCTTGCTGAGGTTGACGCAATTCACACCATCGCTGTCTCGATGCGCGTTTTTTCAATTCGATCTCGTAGCGCTCGAGATGGCGCTCGATCGCTGGAAATTTTGCAATTTCAATGCCGTGATAAGCGTAGATCACGTATGTATCGCTGAAGGTGACGCGCCATCGCTTGATATCCTCACCCGCCATATAAGGTTTGATGATTTCGTCTGCTTGTGGACATTCCTTCAGCAGCTCGGATCGAGTTTTCCCACTAATCAAGAATGCCCGGTTCAGTCCCGTAATCAGTCCGGCCTTGGGCTCCCAATCGGGAAAATCACCAAGGCACTTTCTACCTGCGCGCATTTCGTTAAGCACTCGCGCTACCTGTCCCCCCACAAGCTGCCAAGGCTCTGCGGAGAACGAGCTTTGGGTCAGCATTGATGCCTGTTTGGAGACCAGATCAACCAAGTCATCGAGATGCCGGGTTTCATCCCATTTTACAGCGCTAAGCACCCCATCAGTCGCAGTTGATTTCTGAAGAACAATTATCGCTGGCTCAACAACAGCATCGAAGACCTTTGTCTCAGAGAAATCGATCAAGGCCTTTATCCTAGTCGTTTCGAGAAAGTGTTGCCGTAACTTCCCGCCGAACTTCGAATTCAGATAGGAGTTGCTAGAAATGAAGGCTAGGCATCCGCCCTCGCGCAAGATGTGCAAGCCAAGGCCATAGAAATAGACGTAGAGATCGGCGCGCCCGGCGAAAAGATAGGGAAAGCGTCGTTTGAGTGCAGGCTTGTCATCCTTTATGAGTTCCATTCGCACAAAAGGTGGATTCGCAAGGACGATATCGAAGCCGCCGCGCTTCTGCTTGATCTCGGAGAAGTGAAGCCACCAAAGAAAGAAGGGCTTTCGGTGTTTGGCGCTGGCACGCTCTAACTCGGCTAGAGCGTGTTCGCGGCCCTGCTCGCGGAGCATGGCGCGCATGAAATCCCACTCAAGCGTCTCCAACTCGGTGCGTAGGTCGTCCTTTTTTTTGCGATTCGACTCCTTGAAGAAATCCCCGTGGAGCTTTTGGAGGCGGGTGAGCCGACGCCAGCTTTCCTCAGCCGCGAGTTCCATGGTTTCGGGAATTTGGTTGTGCAAGAGCGCATCAAGGGTCTTTTTAAACCGTGCGATATCGCGATCCGCGGACAGCTTCGCGGCGGCACCACGCACACCGCCCTCACCGTAGGCGCGGATGCCTTCGGCGCTCAGGACACGGATCTTCTCCTTCAACTCGGCGATCTGCCGCTCGCGGTCATCATCAGGGACTTTAAGCACCTTATCGTCAAAAAGCCGGACACCTTCGAACTCTTCGAGCAGGGAATTGCCCTGCATAATCTTGTAGTCTAGGTTCGGCAGTGGCTGGATGTCGCTGATTTCGTTCTCATCGACGACCATTGAGAGCCAAAGTCGAAGCTTGGCGATCTCGACCGCGCCGGGATCTAAATCTACGCCGTAAAGCGACTGGTGGATGGCATGGCGCTTGAGTCCATAGGCGGTGCGGGGTTCGTCATCATCTAATATTTTTCCGAGACCTTGTTTTTCAAGAGGCGAGGTCAGGGCTAGGCGAGCGCGCACGATTTCGTGCATCATACCCACAGGGAAAGCACCGGAGCCAATGGCAGGGTCACAAACAGTGACGGTATGCAAAAGTTGATCGAGGTGCGGCGCAGCGGCGGCGATAGCGGGTGGAAGCCGCTTGTCAGCATGTGCCTTCGTGTCCGTGGCTTCAAAATCGGCGAATCGCTCCGCCAGTCGAAGAAAAAGAGCGAGATCGTCGGCCGGAATATCCGGGGCATGCGCGATGAGGTAGTGCAGCAGGGCTTGCTGGCACATGTAGTGAACAATGACGCGCGGAGTGTAGTAGGTGCCGCTGGCGTGGCGGCTGTTTTCTGGCAGGAGATTCTCGAAAACCTTGCCGAGCATTTCGGGGTCGACGGCCACTTCCTTTTCCAACGGCTCGGCTTCATTTACAGTAAAATTGTAGCGGTCAAAAACGTCGAGAATACCGGTGCCGGGGTCGCCTTCTGTGGAAGGCTCTTCGTTGGAGAAGAGAGCGTCAGGCAGCAGGATGTCGGTGTTCGACCAGTTGTAGCCGTATAGTGGTTCGAAAAGACCGCCGTTGAGAAATGGTATGCGGCAGTCGAAGCGAGAATAGTAATGGTCATCGGCCTCGCGCGGGTAAGCGAGCGCCTCGTAAAAGAGCGGTTCAAGGATGTCGTTGAAGAAATTCGCATTGCGTTTCCGCCCGCCAGGGACGTGAGCGTAGTCCACTCGTTGGGTAAAAAGGTGACGGAGGAAATCCTTCCGCCCGCCACCCCAATTTTTGCCACGCTCGACGCCGAACCAACCTTTCTTTTGTAGAAAGTATAGGAAAACAATTTGCCCGAGAAGCTTCTTTGCAAAGTCGTCGTTTGTGATGCCACGCTGGTCGAACTCGGTCGCCACGTCCGGCGCTGTCTTAAGGAACTTGGTGAGAGCGTCGCGCGTATTTTCGAAAAGTTCGCGATATTGCTCAAAGAACTCCTTTGTGACTTTTTCGACGCTGAACGCGGCTTCGAGGGCGGTAACCGAGGGGTCCGCGTGGTCGGTCTGGAGCAGATCAAGAAACTGCTTTTGCGCCGTGTGGCAGTTTTCGTTTTTTCCGACGAGGTAGCTATAACGACGTGCGGGCGTGAGTTGGATACGCTCGGCAACCAAGCCAAGCTCTGTCTTTTCAAACGTGTAATCGAGTTTGACGAAGGAGAACCGCCAGTCGTCCTCCTGCGGCGATACAAACGCGGCCATAACGGCGGCCTTGCCCTGCCCATGTCCGGTAGCGAGATAGTCGGCAACGAAGTTGCGCAGTGTCACGCGCCCGCGAGCCAGTGTCGTTTCTTTTCTCAGTTGGATGACGAGAATATCAACGCGCTCACCGCGCGGGTCGGTGTATGTGCCGAGGCGCGTGAAGTGGTTCACGAAGTCCGCAAACGCAGCCTTCTTGAGCGTCCAGGTCTGCTTCTTCGATTCGTCGAGGTGATTGACGAGGTTACGGATGAAATAGAGAAAGCGCGCGTCGTCGAATTTCTTGCGGAAGGTTTCAACGATAGTTGTGCGTGCTTGTTCTGAATTCATGGCCGTTGAACAAGAAACGATGAGAGAATGACTTCACGCGGCGCATGAGCCTGAACAGCGTTTGCGGATGACACCTGCAAAAATTCGCGCGGGATGCCGCGACGCAATAGGGCGAGAATTTTAAGCGGCTGGATTTCCGTCTTCAGCTCCTCAGCGACATTCTTGGTGGTACGCTTGGGCAATGCACCATCTTCAAGGAGTTGAATGACTTTTGCAATAAACTCCTCGTCCTCTTCGGTGAACTGCGGGCAGCGACGAACGTCCCTGACCCGTAACCTTTTCAAAACCGTCGCGGCGTTCCTGTCACCGCGATGGTCAGCCTCGGCTTGTTCCGCATCAGTCGTCGTGGCGGTGAGGAAGTTCTGCTTATTCTGGTCAAGCAACGAATAAAACTCGCGCGGGATCTCTTGTCGCTGCTCGGCATTGTCAATGGGCTTAAGAGTTTTAGCAGCGTTGAAGAAATCCAACTCGGCGAACTCACCATTGGCAGAGGGCGCAAGGAAAAACTTATCCAGCTTGCCCTGTCGAAAATAGGTGAGAAGCGACGGAAATTTGTTTGTGGGCGCGGCGGCGGGTACGAGTCGAGTCGAGCGCGCTTTCCTTGGCAGACATTTGATGCGTTCAAAGATTTCGGGCGATTGGTCGCGGACGGCACGAATTTCACTGAGAAATTGGAGTTCGCTGTCTTCGGCGTTGTTCTCGCCGGTGATGGTTTCCTTTGCACACAGTTGCGAGAAAAGATTCTGAGATTTGATATCCTCGCCGTCGGTCAGGAGCTTTCCGTCCGCGCCGAGCATTTCGATGAAGGCGCGAATCTTAGCTTCGGCAGCTTCCCTAAGCTTGATCTCATTGTTACCTTCGACGGTGGGGAAAAAATTGAACGTGTAAATCCTGTCAAACTTTGTGTCTACGCGATTAACGCGGCCAACACGTTGAATGAGGCGCGTGGGATTCCACGGAATATCATAGTTTATTACTACATTGGAACGGTGGAGGTTGACGCCTTCAGAAAGAACCTCAGTGGCAACGAGGATGCGGTAATCGTCCTTCGGGTGGCGAACCTTGGCGTCAAAGTTGGCAATGACTTCAGCCCGGACGCTCTCGTGAGACTGACCGGTAAAGACCAAGACCTTGGGTTCAACCTGCTTGGCAATTTGCCCGGAGAGGTATTCGGCAGTTTCTTTCGACTCGGTGAAGATGATGAGCTTGCCCTTTTTAAGATGTGCCTTGGTTTTGAGTAGGTGGGCAAATGCATTCCACTTGGGATCGCGTTGAATCTTTTTCCAGTGTTCATGGATGGTGTTTAGAATCTGGAGATCACTTTTAAGGTCGGCGATAAAGTCGCCTTTGAATTGTTTGGCATCCAGTTTTTCAGCCTTGTCATCATCAATGAGCCGTTGGATCGCTTCCTCATTTTTGTCGGATTCCAACAACTCAAAGATTTTGGCGATGTGTTTCTTACTGATGAAAACATGGCCTTTTTCAAACTCGTCGATAACGCGTCCATAGCTTTTGGCGAAACGCCCCAACGTTTGCCGAAAAGCGGTAAAGCTGCTTTCAAGACGTTTAACTGCCAGAATTTTCATGAACTTCGCCAAGTTGCGCTGGCTTTGAACTTCCTGTTCGGTGCGGTCGCCATCGTAATAGTCCAGCGGCTTGTAACGGGCATATTTGAACTTGTGCGTGAGCAACCGAATGGTCTCGGTGAATATGGCGTTTTCCTCCGCGTTGAATTTGTAAAAGAGCGGTTCAGGGTCAGCAACGTCAGGAAACTTTAGGCTCTGACGTTTCAAATCTTCCCCGTAGAATTTTATGATTTCCGTCCTCGTGCGACGGATCATTAAATGCTTGAGAATCTTTTCTCGGGTAATGCGAGCGTTCTCCTGAACGATTCGAAAGTATTCCTCTCGATCTTTCTGACGGTCGAGACCGCTCAAGTTTCTCCGCAAGGTGGCAAAGAAGGCTTCAAGATTGCGGACCCCAGGGATTGAGCTGTTCTTGGCCGGTTGGAAAAGTTTGATCTGGCTGAGGATGTCTTGGGGCGAGTTATTCAAAGGTGTTGCAGAGACCAAGACAACCTTTTTACCGCTGCAAATCTGCGCGAGCAATTCGTAGCTTTGCGTGTCTTCGGTGCGGAAGCGGTGTGACTCGTCGATAAAGACGTAGCTGTATTTGGAGAGGTCATCTTCCAGTAGCGAATCGAGCTTGCCGATGGATTCGCACCTGAAACCGCGCACTCCAAACTCGCGAAAGACATTCGGCCACGAACCGGGATTGTGTTGATCCAAAAGATGCGGTGGCGCAATGACGATCGAACGGCCGTCTAGATGCCGCGCCAGAAGGGCAGACATGAACGTTTTGCCGAGGCCAACCACGTCTGCCAGAAACACACCGCCGTATTCATCGAGAACCTTGGCAGCGTTGAGGACAGCGTCTTCCTGATACTTAAGTTTTTTGAAATCGGTCGGGAGATAGGCATCGTCCAATTCGTCAGGGAGATTGAGTGTACTGCGGAAATACTCGTAAAGAAATTTGAGGTAGAGTTCGTAAGGCGTGAACTGAGCGTAGGGAGACTGCGTTTCGACGACCTGGACGAAGTCTTGCGAAACCTCAACGGCGATTCCCCAAAGTTCGTTGAACTTTGCAAGGGCGAATTCGTAGTCGGAGCGGTTCTTTAATTCTACATTGAACTCCAAATTGCCCTGAAGTCCCGCTTCGGTGAAATTGCTCGATCCGGTAATGACGCGGCCCTTATCTCGGTCGCCCTCATGGAACGTCATAATGTAAAGCTTGGCGTGAACCCGCTCCGACGGATAGGCCTTCATTTCGAGTTTTCCCGAGGCAATCCACTCGACGAATTTTTTGACGCCTTCTTCCACGTCAGCAGTGTCTTCCGACTTCTCCAATTCACCGCGTACGACAGAAGCGACAGCCGCTTTTGCCTGAGCATGTGATTCCAGAACCAATTCCTGCTGCTTGCCTTCTTGGATAAGGTTGTAGGTGGTGCGATCCGTCTTGATGCCGATGAGAATCCTAATTTTCTCCGTTTTTGTGAGCGCGGGATAAAGTTTGTAGAAACCGCTGATATAAAAGTAGCCGACCAAGCAATCGAAGAAGCGCGTGTCCTCGCCGAGCAGCACGCCGAAACGGTCGCGTAGGCTCTTGCCGGCTTCGTTTGTGATAAAGGTTAGGTCGGACGACATGCCAATTAGTAATTAAAGGAAATACATCGGACAATAAAGTCACGCACTCGATGTCTTGCTGGGGAAAAGCTCCTTCCGAATTGCGGCCATTATCGTGGTTACGTCGGGATGAATTTCCTCAACTTTCATCGCTTCAATAATGCGAGCATTTCCGAAGGAAACTTTGTAATTCTGCTGAATAGCTTGGCGAATTTCACTCAGAAGCTCCTTGCCGTGCGCGTAACGAATGACAGAACCATCGGCCTTCTTTGCGGCATCAACGATATCCCGCGCCATAGGGTTGGTGGCAGTTGGTTCGAGCCGCTTTTTTTCCAAGCGGTAAGAAATATCTCCGATTTTCGCTGAAACACGATCCTTGGCGCGGTTTTCAGCATTGGCGAAGATTGTGGCGATTAGAGAATTAATTTCCTCAACTTTTGGGGCCTTGTCGTCGCCCATTTCCTCCACGATGATTCGGTGTAACGCCGGTGGGCAAACGAGGTAACTCTCTAAACAGTCGAGTGGCCAATTAAGTAACGGGCGGACGCTCTTCTTCTGCAGTGCCGCTAGCCACTCGTCGGAAATTCCGTCGCGGTCGCGCAATAGGACGCAACGCACCTGGCGGCCGAGGAACTGCTCGATCATCTTGAGCGCCGTGCCGTCGATTAGCTTATCCACTCCGCCCGCCGGTAAAATGGAAACCCGCCCGCTTCCATCGAAGATCGTTTCGCCAAGCTTCGCTGTCAGCCTCGGCAGGAGTTCTCGGTCGCTAGGGCCTTCGACAGCGAGAATCAGCCCCTGCTTCACGATCTGGTAGGCATCAACGTTATCGATGACGCCGAGCTCCTTCAAAATCGTTACCGTGCTAGTTTCCTGTGCCAAAGCGTTAGCATCCTTTGTTCGACGATCCACAGGCAAGAGGCGGCTGGGATCGACATAGTTGATAATCTCTTTCGAGTGGGTCGCCATGAGAACCTGAAACAACCGCTTACCTGCGAGCGCTTCCAGAATGTCGACTAACGCATGTTGCAAGCTGCTGTGGAGATGGGAATCCGGCTCATCCAGAAGAATGACGCCGGGGGAACCACGGAAGATAAACGCCAAAACCTCGACAATTTGGAGGAATCCACCGCCTGCAGAGTAAAGATCGTGGTGGGCTGCATCGCCACCTTTGTAAATGACGGAGATGAACTGATCGGACTCGGAATCAAAGGGCGGAATTTCGACGTTCGCCCCGAAATATTTGGCCAAAATTGCCGCGAGTTCAGTGAGCTGCTCCGGCTTTAGCCCGATGAGATAGTTGCGGATGATTTCATTGTGGCGACCGGTCGAAGCGAGCGCCCACTGGCGCGCCGGAGTGCGGTATTCTTCCTCCGCGACGATTCCAATGGAGGCAGGCACGAATTCAGGGGGACTGCCAATAAACTGTTTCACGACACCTTCGGGAATTTGGTTCATGGCTTTGAGCGCCGCATCGTCGATCTTGGAGGTAGCAGCGTTCCAAGGGCCGATAATTCCGAATGAAAGTGTATGACCGGTGCCAAGCGTGAGCTCGACTTTGGCCGGAATCCACTCGTTGCCCTGACGCATTTTCCCGGCTGGCCATAGGTCGCGCAGTTGTGCCACCGGCAGATAGGTTTTAGGCACGCTGCGCCCAGAGTAGAAGTCGGCGCACCCACCTTTGTAACGGTGCAGATGCAGCCGAGTCAAATCGTGCGCCAGTTTGATGGCGCGCAGAAGGGTTGATTTTCCTGAGTTATTTGCCCCGACAATAACATTGAAGCGGCCGAAATGTGCCGTAAAATCCACGAATCCCTTGAAGTTCGCAAGATGAAGCGATTTGACGAAATATCCGCCCTCCGTGCCAGTCGAAACTTCTGCTTTCTCTAAAGAGTTGGCACCAACAGCGGCCTCAAACTCAGTACCAAGAAAATTCATTTGCTCGTTCGAGACGGGCGGCGGAGTCACAGGGTCAGCCATAGATCGCGAGCATTACTTATTCCTTACTGAACAGCAATCGGCTTTTCAGGCCTGCGGCTCAGTTTTTTAGAGCAGCGCGAGCACAGCGCGTAATTTCTGCGGGCAATCCCATTTTCAACATCCGGGCGACCGAACTCTGGCTTTTGAAGTAATTCGCGTAGGTCAACTCCTGACCCTCGCGTCGTGAGTATTGCTTCGCCTCTTTCTTGAAGGCGACGACGATATGGTCAATGCACGCCTTGGCAAGTTTGCGCCAAAGATTGAAACGCGCCGGATAATATCCTTCCTTCCACTGGCCGTGAAGATTGGCTGTAAACTCCGGGCTTCCCCATTTCACGCCGACTTCCGTCAGGGCACGAACCGCCAGGCTGAACAGGGCGAAATACTCGTAGGACCGCAGATTTTGGATGTAAACTTTATCTTTCGCCAGATCGCTCCGGCTTTCCCACAAATCTCCGTCAAGCAGGTAAAGCTGGAATGCCAATTCAGCAGAAGTCTCGCGGATGTTGTCGTAAAGTTCATCCTCGAACAGGTCAGCCACATTTTTCGCAACCGCTGGGCCCAAACGCGGCTTCGACCAGTAGAAGCTCGAAATTAACTGCGTGAGCCACTTGATGCTAGTACCATATTTGATGCCGACGCTGCGCAGCTCTCGACTGCGCTGCCTCCACTCGCGGTCGCGGCGCTCGTAGAAGAATCCTCTGTTACGGAAGAAGCGGAATAATTCCAATTGAAAGTCATCGTTGGAAGCTAAGTCCCAACTCTTGATTGGATTTTGCTGGTTACTGCGCACCGCAATCTTGCCGATGATTTCTTTGCGCCGTTGAATCTTCTGTTCCAGCGCATCGCCACGTGGCGGCTCAATCTCGATCACGCGGACCATGACGCGTGCATTTGGCGATGGATTCGGTACGTCGCGGATGCTGTGGAGGGTTTGTGAACCGTTCACCACGCGTGGGTTCTCCAACGTCAATACCTTCTGGCCGGGGTCGTAGTGTTGTTTCTCGCATAGCATCGTGATGCCATTATTGCTAAACGCAAATTCCTTCGGACGTTCTTTGAACGTGTCACGAATGGCGCGATTCACTTTTGAGCGAGCGACGCTGATGGCGACACGCACGTTCCGGTTAAATAGCAGGTCGAACGGGTCGCTCTCCATGTAGCGGATGAAGTCCAGCAACCGCGCGAACACGATGGAGGTCGCCACCTCGGTATCATCTCTGTCGGCTGGCAGAAGTGAGTGAATCGCGTTGAGGCTAATGGACGGCGTTCGCGGCATTGCCCCGTCAATGTCATCCACCAAACACTGAATCAGGTCGTCCAAGTGGAACACCTTCACCTGGATGTTTCTCACCTGCTCGAAGTGTGCGTCGTTGCATCGGTGGTTAGTGACAAACATCAACTCTGCCGCCCCATTGTCGTAGCGCTCGAAAAGCTGCCGGTATTTCGGCCTCAATTCCTGTTTCACCGCTTTTTCCAAATAGGCGGCACGCGCAGTACGATTCTCAAATGCCTGCCAGAAGTATTTAATTTCTTGATAGAACGACGGTGGCGCGATCTTGTTGAACTCCTTTGTGAATTTCGTGTTGAGGACGTGATGCTGAACCGTTTTGCCATTGTCCGTGGTAAAGAACTGGTCGATCTGCCCATCCTTCGAGCCGTCGGAGACAAAAAGGTCGCGCGGACTCATGAAGAACAATTCCGCGAACCAGCGGCCAAACGCCTGCGGCTCGCCGTCGAGGTGCTTATTCTGCGTTTCCTTCACACGTTCGAGCATGAACTCGAATAGGTCGCTTTTGTCTTGGGTTGGCATTTTCGTTACTCGTGTTTAGGTGGCGGTGTCCTTCTCCGATGGGGCGATCCAATGCATGCGACGCGGAATCTTTCGTAAGGGTTTGAGCTTGGCAATCGTCGTTTGGTTTAATTCGGAACCCCTGCCTGCCTGGAAAAAGAAATTAGCGGCCGGAACAAGCCGAGGTATCCATTCCTTAACTCATCATTACGAGAACGCCCAGCCGTTCCCGTCACTCTTGCCCTCGTGTCGGCCACCTCTAACGTCGGAGAAAAGATGAAACCCGAAAGCAAAACCGACGCGGCTAGAGTTCCACAATTGTCCTCGAATGACATTGAGCTCAAAGCTGAAGAGGTCATCAAGTTTTTCGATCCCGCCATACTCGCGTCTGCAAAACCCACACCTGTTCGCGAGTTTGCCCTTGAGACCAAGCGCCGGTTCGGAGTCGATTTCCGAGACGACATCGATCTTGGGAGTGGAGGTGCAGGGAGAAAATGTTTGGGCCAATTCAGGATTAAGCCCAGAGGAATTTTCATTGATGTCTCACTAAATGGCTCGGATCGATTGCCGTTTGTGTTGGCGCATGAATATGGGCATCTCGTTTTACACCGGCATATTGATCCCCAAAAGTCAGGATATTCGACGTCATCAATCGAGGACACAGAGTATGATTTTGTTACGAACAGGAAGAGATTCCTAACCCCACGAGACTGGATTGAGTGGCAAGCAAACCGCTTTGCTGCAGCGCTCCTGATGCCCCGTGCGACATTTTCGGATTCGCTAATCGACTTTCATAAGAGCCAAGGCATCCAAAGGAACATTGGAGTCGTTTTTGTTGATGCCACCGCATCAAGTCGGCACGAATTTGGCCTTATTGTCGGCCACCTTACTGAGGTTTACGGTGTGAATCGAACGAACATCGAATGCAGGCTTCGTGATCTTGAGCTACTGCAGGATCATCGGAGCCCGTCAACACACCACATTTCGGAGCTATTGAAGGAAGAGTGAAACTAATTTATTCTTCGATCTGTTTATCGACACTTCGGCTTATCCACCAGCCAGCGTCACTCGTGCATTCGCCGTCCGAGCTGTTGCGATCTCTTCAATGAGATCTTTTGGGTCACCTCGCGGCGAAGGCGAGCGCGCTGCAATAGCTGTTCGGCAACGCTCAGATCCCCTACTCCTTCCACAAAGGCTTTAACTTCGTGTTTTGTGCGGATGTGATCCGCTGGCCCCATTTCCTTCACCTTGAGTCGCTCAGTGATGACGCGCACGGCATCGGTCGCACTGCGGAGGGCCACGAGAGTTGTCGCGTTGAGATTGGAGCTTTCTTCGGATTTCATGTTTCTGAGTGGTTAATTTAGCAGATTAAGCGGGTCGGAGGCAGACCTTTTTGTACCCATTTGTGCAATGGCGGACCACTGCCGTGTGATCCGGCAGCCGGCGAAATTCATGAGGTTTGATCCGAAACTCCTCCACCCTTTGATAAGAATGGGCCGTGTGGTCCAGATGGACTGTCCGCGTCGCGCGTTCGATCCATTGCTTGCCGATGGCGTTCGCGCAGCGCAACGCGTCTGTTTCTGAGGCGGCCCGATACATGATCAGGTTCTTCAAATTGAGCGCAAAGACCTCAGCTTGGTCTCTCGTCTGGGGCGGGATGAGCGATTCGAAGGCTTGCGCCGAAACAACGAGCATGAGCCAGCAATCCCGCAACCGGTCCACGACGTTGAAGTCGCTCGTGCCGTCGAGGCTGGCTGTGATGGCAGTCTGGAATTCATCGCCGACATAGACGAGTTGGTTGAGCGCGTAGCGCTGCCAAGGCGGCAGGGAATACCGGCGAAGAGCATGCCGGTACAACAGGAGCTTCATGACCGTGAAAACGTATTTCCGCTCGGTCACGAAGTCCTCCGGAACGTCGACGCAGAGGATCTTCCCCTTGTCCACGTCGGCAATCGAGCAGGTATCTGGTTCATCGCTGCTGAAAATCTCGGCAATTTCGGGGGTGCTGAGGTATTCCAAATAGTTCTGCGAGGTGCCGATTTCACCGGCGCGCTGCTCCTTGGCCTCATGCTTGATGTATGTCTGCTCCAAGACTTCGGCGAGCTGGATGCGACGTTTGGTCGAGTCCAGTTCGGTCAGTTCATTCAGGGCCGATTGCAATTCGGTCGCGGACGTGAGCAAGGAATAGGCCCGGGTGGGCGTGACCGGGCGGCCAAGATCGCTCAAGAGTTCCAGGGCGCGGCTGATATGGGCGGCGCCTTTGGTCTTAAAAAAGCCCTTTTCGTCCTTCGGATTGAGCGCCGCGGCCGTGTCCACGAGGATGCGAGCCCGGGTGGTGAACGGCAGCCGCGCGTCGCCGGTCACGTTGAGGTGCGGCAAAGGCTGGCCGGCGGGATCACCGGCCATTCGCGGACGAAGTCGAATGAGGTCGTGCGACCGCCCGTATTTCTTCGCCAGCCATTCCAGGAAAAACCATTCGTCTCCCTTGTTGGCCATGACCACGCCGCCGAGCTGCGGGTTGCGGCGCATGAGATCCGTGAGCAGCCCGTTCAAGCCAGTTGTCTTGCCCGAGCCGGTGTCGCCCGTGATGAAGAAATGCCGGTTCGCCTTGTCTCGCGTCCAAGAAAACCGGGCGAATTTCAGGACGATTTCCCAGCGATCCACGACGAAATTGCCTTGGGGATCGAGGACGAAGCGATGCCAGTCGGCGAAGAAAAACAGGCTGTAGGCCAGCAGCCCGCAAGCGCCCGCAATCGGCCATCGCCAAGGCTCCGTGAGTCCTTGCGCACCGTAAAAGCCGGCGAGCGCAATCACGGCGGCCAAGCCGAGTGCGGACGGCGAATTGAGGCCCGGTTCGTTGTGGCGCAGGTTGCGCAAGATCATCCAGCCGGCCAGGCCAGCCGCAACAGATGCGAGCGCGAATGCGCCGAATGTGGGGGCTTGCGGATGGTGAAGCCATTCGCGCAAGAGAACGGTCGGAGGCGTGATTTTTAGAGCGATCATAGGGTTGCGGGCCTCGTTAGACCCGATGCTTTGCGTCACGTCGATAGCGCGCGCATACCGAAATTACGGTATGCGCACCCGCCCTGCAAAACGCCCGAATTCCTGAAATTCCGACGCCTAACGAAGTCGATAGGGTATTGCGTCTAGGGGTCCCCAAAGGGCGGGTGCGCTTCGTCCACCAACCCGGCTTTTCGTAGCATCGGGCTTTCGAAAAAATCCCGGCATACCGAAATTACGGTATGCGGCATACCGTAAATTCGGCATACGCGCGCCGTTGAATCGAAGCACGTTTTCGCCGTTTCTGACCGGCATGATAACGGTGGGAGTCATCCGCAACGGCGCCACTTACCTTGCGCAGCATTTGCGCAAGAACGACTATTGGGCGGAAGGTGAAAAGGAGCAGTGCGGCGAGTGGATCGGTGAAGGGGCAAAAGCGTTGGGATTGGAAGGTTCAGTGGACGCGAAGCGATTCCACTTGCTCAGAAGAAACCGGCATCCGGTCACCGGAAAATTGCTAACAGCGCGCGACCGCGAACAGCGGGTCGCGTTCTTCGACGTACAATTGTCGGCTCCAAAAGACGCAAGCGTTTTGGCAATGGTCGGCGGAGACGAGCGCGTAAGGGCTGCCTTCACGGAAGCGGTAAACATTACCCTACGTGAGATGGAACGCTTCGCCGCAGTCCGAGAAAGACGAGGTTATGCAGTCTCCACGGAAGCAGTTCGCCTGACGCGCAATTATGCCGGCGCCCTCTTTTTCCACGACACGAGCCGCGATCTCGATCCTCAATTGCACGCGCATGCAGTTTTGGCCAACGCGACCTGGGATGCGGAACGCAAGGAATGGTTTGCGCTGCAACCGGCGGAAATGCTTCGGGCATCGGCCTACCTGCGCCAAGTGCTGTATCGGGAACTGGCGGGGAGGCTGCGGGAACTCGGCTATGACGCCTACGGCATGAACTCCAAGGGATTTTCGGTGCGCGGGATCGAGCACTTGCGCGAGCGGTTTTCCAAACGGACGCGACATGTGCATAAGCTGGCCGATGAATTTGCCCGGCAGAAAGGCCGGCGGCCGACCAAGCGCGAGGTTGAGGTTTTGGTTCGGGAGTCGCGCGGGATTAAGCTCACGAAGATCAGCACTCCGGAAGTGCGCGCGCGCCAACGCGCGGAGCTTTCCCGCGAAGAAGCTCAGGCGCTCGACGTGGTGATCCGGGCGGCGAAAAAGCAGGCGTCCCGGCCGCAAATTTCGCATGGCCTGCCGCTCACTGTGCTGGAAACGGCGCTCCGCCACGTTTACGAGCGGAGCAGCGTCGTCCGCGAAGGGGAAGTGCTCGATGCCGCCCTCGAGCTGCATCCCGACTTTTATCGCTGGCGCGAACTGCGCGAGGCGCTCGAAAAACACCCCGAGGCGATTCGGGCCGACGGGGAGATGAGCCTGCGGCCGATCTGGCGCGAGGAGAAATTGACCGTGCGGCGCGTGACGGACGGCCGCAACACCCGCTTCCCCTTGGGCGATGCGGCCCACCTGCCAGACAGATTGACCGCCGGCCAAATGAATGCCGCCCGGGCATTGCTGGCGAACAAGGATTTCGTGATCGTTCTGGTCGGCGACGCGGGCACGGGAAAGACAACGGTGCTGAGCGCGATTGAAAACGCGCACCGAGCGGCCGGCGGCCAGGAGTTCGTCCCGCTGGCGCCGACGACGCGTGCCCGCGAGGCCTTGGTCAACGCCGGATTCAAGCAGGCCGATACCGTCCAGCGCTTTCTCGTGAGCGAAGTCCTGCAAACGCAGTCGGCGAACCGGGTGCTGCTCGTGGACGAGGCCGGGTTGCTGTCCACGCAGCAACTGGACGGCCTCACTCAGCTCGCCCATGAGCGCCGGGCGCGCCTTCTCCTGGTGGGAGATACAAAACAACACTACAGCGTCCAGCGCGGCGATGCGCTGCGCAATGTCGTAAAGCACACCGGAACGCCGGTGGTGCGTCTCTCGGAAGTGTTGCGGCAGCGCGGGGAAACCGACCGGCAGTTCAGCCGCCTGCTGGCATCCGGACAGGTTGCGGAGGCTTTCTATTACGCCCAGCGCCGCGGCATGATCGTGGAGACCGGCGACGATGAGGCGTTGTTTAGCCGCGCCGCCGAGCATTACGCGGACAATCTCACCAAGGGCATTGAAACGCTTGTTGTGATTCCTTTTTGGGAAGAAATCGAACGGTTCAATGTCCATGCGCGAGGCGCGTTGCGCCAACGGGGGCTTCTGGGAGAGGCCGAAATCGTTCGCGAAGCCGTTAAGCCGCTCGCCTGGAGCGAAGAGCAGAAAATCCATTGGGAACAATACCGGTTGGGCGACCGGCTCCTTTTCGTCCGCGACACCCGATTCTTCCGGCGCGGCATGGCGGCTGAGATTACCGAGATTCGGCCGGACGGTTTGCGCGTGAACGGTGAAAAAGACCGGTTCGAGAAGATCACGCGCAAACAGCGCGGGACCTTTGATGTCGGCCGGCCACAAATGCTTCCGCTGTCGGCGGGCGACCGCCTTTTAATCCGCGGCAGGGAAGACAATCAGGGTTTCGCCAACGGCGACTTCAAAACCGTGGCAAAGGTGGATGTGGCCACCGGCGAGATTTTTCTTAACGACGGTCATTCGTTGCCGCCCGAGTTCAAAGCGTGGACCTATGGCCATGCCCTCACGTCCTACCGGGCACAAGGCAGCACAGCGGAGGAATCGCTCCTCGTGCTGGGAGAGGTCGCCGAGCGGTCGCTCATGCGGCGGCAGTTCTACGTAGGTAATACGCGCTACCGCGGGGCGCATCGGATTTATGTCTCACACGGCCAGGCGATCCTCGGCCGGCTGGCGCGGCCCGATCCTGGGCGCGAACTCGCAACGGAGTTTGCGCACCGTCACCGCATTACGCGCGCGGAACGGATCGCCATGGGCCCGCTCCAACGGATGAACACGCAGCTGCGCCGCATGTGGCGCACTTGGATCAACGAGGCGGAGGAAATGCGTGAAGCCATGGATCAACGAACGGGAGTCTGACGATGGAACCAACTGTCCCAAAGAAACCGCGGATGTGTTTCGACTCCGCGCCGCGTCCAGTCCACGTGACGTTCGACGATGGAAAGCACGACCGCCGCAATCTTCCGTGGAGCTGTTACGATGAAGCCAGTTGGAGCCACGGCGAAATCGACACAATCAAAGTCGAGATTGGCGACTGGCTGGTGGTCATCATGGGCAACAATCTTGGCCCGCTCTTTCTCGCGATTGAGGAACGCACGCTCTTGCGCATTCGCGCCGAGCCGAATTTCGCGCGGGCCCCCGAGCGGGCGTGTGATACCTTTGCGACGCAAATACAATTTTTGAAGCCGCCAGCCATGCCGCGCAAAGGCCAGACGGAATTCGATCTTGGATCGCGGTGATATTCGAAGCCGCCAACAATTGTTACGAAACGGTGAACGCAATTTGTTCCAAAAAACTTTATACCGAATTTTCGGTATGAGCACCCTCTTGCCTACAGCCACCGGTCTTTTTCTCTCTGCCCTCGCGTGATTGACACTTCGCCGGTGCGAAAGTGCCGGCCACGCCGGGGAGACGGCCCCTGATTTGCGCCGACACAAGGAGAGAAGAAGATGACAACACTACTGTTGGTGATGCCTTGGGTGGCATCGGTGTGCGGCGCGGTGATGATCGGGAAGGCACTGCACCTTTGGGAAAGCAAACCGCACGGCAGCCTATATCGGACTCGCCTGATCATGCTCATCAGCGTGCCGCTGGCGTTCACTTCGCTGGCTCGCGCGCAGGCGGTCGACCTCCAGACGGCTGCGGCGGCCGGGAATGCGATCATCATGTATCTGAGCGGAATTCTGGCGGCGGTCGGGATCGTGGCCGCCGGCGTCGCAATGATGATGGGGCGGCAATCCATCGCAAAATGGGCCTTTGCCGGCGCCATGATCAGCGGGCTCGCCTTCGCCATCGTGAAAACGATGTGGGGTAACTTCGGGCTGACCGCGCCCGACGTCAGCACCTTCAACCCGTAATCTGCGGCCGGAACGACAAGACAGAGTGCGCCGTGAACACGACCCATCTCAACGAGCATGATGCCAATCAGGGGGCACAGTCGCAAGGCGAGTTCCTCGGCATGACGGGGAACTCGGCGTGGTATCTCCTCGGCTCGGCTGGTGCCAGCATTATGCTCGTAATCGTGCTTTGGGGGATACTCGGGCTGTCGCTTTTGCTCTGCCTCACCATTGGGCTCCTGCTCTGTTTGTTCTCGCTCACGTATGTCTTCACCCTGAAGAACAACAAGCCGGCGCATTATGACACGGACTTTTTCGAAGCGGCGTTGATCGAAGCCGGCGTCATGCGGCTGGTGTTCGGGCCACGGGAACGGCGCCTGCAGAATCCCTTCCGGCCAGCGGCGGATGCGGTTCCGATTACGGCGCGATCCGCCGCGCCCGCTACAACTCGAAACAGTCGAACGGCCTCGCGCCCTCCCCTGCCAGCAATGCCGACTGTGAACCCAAAGGAAATACAGGCAGCAAAAGACGCAGATCGGCGGGAAAAAGATAATGCAACGGTGCCGTTGGCCGAATTCGAGCGACTCCAAGCCGAGCTGGGTGCCGCTGAAGACATGCTGGCGGACGCCATTGAAGAAGAGGAGGAAGTATGCGGTTAGAACCGGTCGATGGTTACTTCGGAGAAAACGTGATCGTTTTCGAGGGCCTCAATCGCGGCGGGCACATCGCGCGCGGATTCGACGTGGTTGCGCCCGATTTGGAAAACGCCGATCCCGTGCATCACAACGCGCTCGAAAGCGATCTGATGGCGCTGCTCGCGGTTCTCAAGCCCGGCCAGCGGATGCAGGTGCAGTGGACGGTGAATAGCGATTATCGCCGGGAGCTGCTGCGCTACCGCGACGACACGGTTAAGTTCGCGAAAAACGAATGGAGCCAGCGCCAGCGCAACGAACGTTTCGTTCGTTACTGGCGCATGATGGAAGAGGGCTTGCTGCGCCGTGAAAAGCTCCGGCTCTATTTCACGCTACCCGTGGACGGCGACACCTTTGGCGCGCGAAAGGGGCGGCTTTCGACGAGCGCGCTCCTTAGCGCCTACCAGGAGGAGTTTCACCAGCTCGGGCTCTTTGTGAATGCGCTGTTTGGGACCGGCGGCGGGCGCGTGCATCCGATGACGGACGCCGATCACTTCCAGCACTATTTGGAATTCCTCAATCCTTCACTGCCTGAGCAGAAGATCACCGATCCGCTGGAATTTTTCGACCCAGAGAAGTCGATTCAGGAGAACTGCTGGCATGGCGAATGTCGCCCGTTGGAAAAGCCGGATACCGGCTTTTACCACGATTGTTATTACCACGGTATGCTCGCGCTGAAATCCCTGCCCAAGCATACGCGGCCGAGCCTGGCCTACCTGCTGACGAAGCTCGGATTTCGGGACTACGCCCTTACGGTCAACATCGATCCGGTGGATGTGGAGCGGTTGATCGAGCGCGAGCAAAAGGAACTGACCCGCGTCGAGGGCGATTACGAAAGCCTGCGGAAAGTGAAGCTGCTGGCCGCGATGAAAACCAAGGCGGCGAAGATCGCCCGCTACAGCAACGGCGAGAATTCACCGTACCGGCTGCAATACATTATTCGCGCGTGGGACAAATCGCGCGAAGACCTGCGCGCGAAGCTCACGGCGCTCAAGGCGGCGGTGAGCAACATGGAGCGGGCCCAGGCTTACGAACCCGCGCTCGAAACCTCGGCGCGAAATTTCTTCTACAGCTCGTGGCCGGGCTGGTCGTTCAGCCGCTACGGCGCCCTCTGGCACGACTACGACGACGCGATGGTGGCGAACATCCTGCCGTTTTCCTCCACGCCGGTCGGTCACTTGGACCAAGCGGAATTCATCTACGACGGCACGAACGGAAACCTTGTCGGAGGGCGAACCTTTTGCGGCGAGGGCAATTCCCTCACGCCCCAGCACGCCGTCACCATCGGGACGATGGGTTCGGGCAAATCGGTCAACGCGATCGATATTCTCACCCAGACAGAGCCGTTCTTCGCCTTCACCATGATCGCAGACGAAGGCTGCTCCTACAGCGTTTATACCCGGACGGTCGATCCATTGGCGGAGCCAATTATTGTCCAGGCCAACGGCAAGCTGACCATGAACTACCTCGACACGCGCGGGTTGCCGCTCAGCGGCCTGCACCTGAGCGCAGCGTCGGCCCTGCCCATGCTCATGGTCGGCCGGTCGCAAGACGAGGATCGCACCAAGCTGCGGCACGCCCTGCTCACCAACGCAGTCAACCGGCTCTACGATGATTTTGCGCGGTGGTACGCCAATCATCACGCAGACAAATGGACGCTGCTGGCGCGCCGCGCCTGCGCGCTCGACGCCTACCGCCGTGAGCGCATGGGGCCACAGGCGACCGATCTCGACGCGTTCATCGAGTTTAACGAATTTACCCAGGAACATGCCGACGAAGCCGCCGGCTTTCTTGGGCGTTTTGACGAATCGCAGGTGACGCAGTTTGCCAAGGACGCGGCCGGCGCGCAGCAACTTCGCAATCTCGCGTTCGCCGAGTTTCAGCCGGCGGAGTATCCCCAGCACGGCCATTTGCAGGAGTTGCTCGCCGCGGAGGCGTCCGGTTCCCACGCCGACGAAATGCGGTATCTCGCCACTCTGCTCGAACCATGGAGCGCGAACGGCAGTTATGGCGAACTGTTCGACGGTGTCTCGAACGTCGATCTCGTGGGCAAGATCGCGCATTTTGAATTGAGCTACATTCCCGAGGCCGCGGAGGAGTTGAAAGCCGCAGCGGCCTTCCTGATCGCGAACTATACGCGGTCCCACATGATGCGGATGCCTCGCGGACTTAGAAAACGGAACATTTTCGGCGAGGTCGCCCGCTTCGCGCTGGTGCCGAGCGGTCGGAAAGTGGTGCGCGAGTCCTACGAGCAGCTGCGCAAATACAACGTCTGGAATCTCGCCGAGGTTCAGAACTACGGGCAGTTCATGAGTTCCGACATTCGCGGGCCGGTGCTGGGCAACAGCCGGATTCTCTTTCTCCAGCGCCAAACTGACCGGACCAACGTCGAGGATCTGTCGAAAGATTTCCCCATCCCCGATGCGGTCAAGGACGCGGTGATGAGCCATCCGGAACCGGAAAAACTGGTCGGCCAGAAATACGCGCAATTCACTTATTATCACACCGACGAGCGCCGGCCGCTGATTGTCACCATGCGCAACGTCGCGTCCCGGGAGATGCTGTACTGTGCCTCCAGCTCGGGCGCGCACTACGACAAGCGCGCCAAGGAACTCAAAGGTTACACCAACGTGGTCAAGGGAATCATCGCCAATGCCTGACATGAAAACGCATCAAGAAATGCTCGTGGAAGCGCGGCACCTGGAGGAGTTTGGCCGGCGGTATTGGGCCGATCACCGGGCGGGCCTCATGCACCGGGAGCGCAATGCCCTTCATCTCATGGCCCTGCCTGATTCGCACGTGACGAGCGAGCATCTGGGGATCGATCCTGTGCATACGCATCGGCGCAGGCGTTGGATCGAAGCCGCGCTGGACGGAGAGGTGGTTGAATTTCTTTTGCTTCAGGATGAAGTGGAAACAACCGGGGACGGCCGGGTCGTCCGCCGCGTCGAACCGTTCACCAGCCTGCGCAGCAATGCCGCCGTCGATGCCCTGAGCGACGGTTACGAGGCCATTGAGGAGGAGCGCCTGGGCGAACTACTTGCGCCCTACTCCGACCGCATTGGTGAGGAAGGATTTATTGATTCGATTGATCCGGCGCTTATCGGGGAGATCGAAGCCATCGTCGGCGCATTGGAATTGTCGCCCTCGGGGCGGATGCGGACGCGAGCGGATATCGTGGAATTCCTGGAAGGCCGTCTCGAGCCCAGCGAATTTATTTCGGCGGCGGTGAAGCGCCAATGCTTTCGCGAGAGCGAAAGGGAGATGCTTGCCGAAAGACACGGTGAACGAATGCAGATCGAATAAACGAAAGGGGAATACCATGAATCCAAATTGGAATCGTCTGGTCTTGGCGCAGCGCTATCTCGCTGTGCTTGAGGTGGGCCTTGCCGTGCTGCTTTTCGCGCCGGGATGTTCCACCACCGGCGAGCAGACATCGGGTGGCACGCGCGACCTGATCACGACCGGGTTGACGACCGCGGCCGGCGGCTACATCGGAGCCAAATCAGGCCACGGCGCGACCGGGGCGGCCATCGGTGCCGCCGCCGGTTTTGTCGCGGGAGAAACCATCAATTATTTCGATAACAAGGCGCAGAGCGAAGCGTACCTCGCCGGTTATGAGAAGGGGCAGTCGAACGCCGTTAAGCAGCAGTATTGGATTGCGCGCGACAACGAGCGGGCGCGGACGGATGACGGTTACGAGGAGAGCCTGTACGAAATTCCCGTGCCGGCCACGGACCAGGACGGCGTGCTTCGCGATCCGACCACGCGCGTCATCCGTGTGGTGGTGCCGAAAGAAGGAGACTCACCATGAAAAAAATCCTGATCCTTGCCGTCGTGAGTGTGGCCTTGGCCGCTCGTTGCCTTGCCCAGATTCCCGTCACTGACGCGGCCAACCTGAGCCAGAACATCATAAATTATGCGGCCCTGATCAATCAGCTCTCAAATCAGGCGCAGCAAATCACCAATCAGGTGCAGCAAATTCAGCAAATGGACAATCAGCTCAGCCGGATGGGCAATATGGCGAACATCACCGCCGTGATCGGCTTCCCGCAGTTGCAATTTGACCAGAGCTCGCCGACGCAAATCCAGACCTGGTCGCAAAATCTCGCAACCGTCAACGGCAGCGGGATTTTCGGCGATTCGCGCGGCGGGATTTACCAGCCGGTGGCCGGCCAATTCACCGATTTTAACGGCGCGGCAGTCGAGCGCGATCCCAATACCTACATGCCGGCGCAGTCGGTTACGAGCCAGGTGGACAACTTCAAGTCCGTTCAGACCGATATTTATGCGCGCCGCCAGGCGCTCAAAACAGCCATTGCTCAAACCAGCGACGCATTACAGGCCGCGACGACCGACGCAGAGGAGCAAAAACTGGAGGCGGTGTTGAGCGCCCAATACAGCCAACTCGCCTCGCTCGATTCGGAAGTCGAGCTGAGTGCGGCGGAGGTACAGGTTAAGATGGCGGAGGCGAACGCGATGGCCAGCGCGCAGACTACGGCCGATGCGGAGGCCCGCCGCACGCTGGCGCAGCAGGAAGGGACGAAAATCGGGAGCACCTTCAAACGGATTTACGCCTCGATATTAACTTACGTCAGTGAACGACCGTTAGCCCCGTAAATTTGGCACGCAATCCGCCTTTTGGGGTCATACGTCGCATTTCAAAAATGAAAAGCCTATGAGCGCACCCGCCGGCAGCATCCTTCCCGCGTCGTTTTTCGATGGCCTGTCCCAATTTTGGGGCGCGGCGGCCTATATCGCGGCTTCAATTGCGGCCGCGGGGTTTGTTTTTTCTGGAGTCACGGGCCGTCATGATCCGGTCGATCTCATCAAACTTGTGACGAAGCTGTTCTTTGTCGGCCTTTCCACGCTCTTTTTGCGCCAGTGGTTGATGCAATTGGGCGATGTCATCACGGCGTTCGGCAATTTCTTCAACATCGACCCCTCAACAGTGGATGCCAAATACATCAATTTTCTTTCGGGGACCACCGCTTCAAACCCAAATGCAAGCGTGTGGGATGTGATTTGGAACACGGGTTCCATTGGAACTGCCATCGCCTACGCCCTGCTCTGGCTGTTTGGGTGGCTCGCTTACGGAGTCCAATTCATCGTTCATCTCATCGGGGACATTTTCCTGACCGTGGGATGGGCGCTGAGCCCAATCTTTCTCTCGTTTTTCATGCTTCGCCCGATGGCCGGTGTGGGGCTCAAATATATCATCGGGCTGGTGGCGATTGTCTGCTGGCCATTTGGCTGGGTCATCGCATCGGTGGTTACGAATGCCATGCTCGACGCGGCGGCGACGGCGAGCCTGATCCCCGTCACCATTCCTGGCGGATCCTCCATTGCGCCTGTCCTGACTGTGCTATTGGTCGGGCTGTGGCTCATCGTGAGTTCAGCGGTGGCCCCGTATGTGACTTGGCGAGTCCTGACCAGCGGCGCCAACCCTGCGGCTGCGTTCGCGCAGGGTGTGGGTGGCGCGGCCCAGGGGGCATTCGCCGCTGGTGTCGGCGCCGCAACCGCTGCGGTGACTGGCGGCGCGAGTGCAGGAGGCGTTGTGGCTGCGGCGGCGCTCGGCTCGATGGCGGGCGGAACCGAATCGGCCGCGCGCGGCGGCGGTTCTCCGCAAACAACCGCGACTGCGGTCAACGGCATGGCCGGTTTCTATCGTGGGCAATTGGGCCGCCGTCAAGTGGAGGCGATGGAAGTAATGGCAGCTTCCAACAAGCGCCGGGCAGACGCTGCCGAAGCGTTTTCCGACGAATTCAGCGACCATGTTGAACAGAGGCGCCAAAGCCAATCCGGTTTCCCCTCGCAGCCTCACGATCCCGACCCAAATCAAGGAGCCATTGACATCGAATCCCATGATAAATCGTAGATATAAGAAGGCCATCCAAGAGTGGACGGACGCAGACAAACGACTTCTTTCAGCCGAAAAGAAGATTGGCTCAGCGTTTCTCGACTTATTGCACCAAAAGGAATCGGCCGAAGGGCAAAAGCCGCCGCAACCCGGCGTCAGCGTCATACCATCCAAGGAGCCCAAAAAGAAGAGGTAGTTTATGGTTGCAAATACCAGAATCGAGACTGGGCAAAAGCCGCCGATTGTAGACGGATTCGGAAAGGCGAAGTCCACGCTCCTTACTATTTTCGAGCGAAAGCGCCGGCAGTCGTTGATTTGGTTTGGGATCGCGGTCGCGGCCTGGGTGTGGGCGGTGTGGGATCGCCATAGCCTGATCGAACAGTTTACGCAGCGCCGGGAGGTCGTCGTGATCGACAGCCTGGGCACCTATTACGTGTCACCGGTCGTGGACATCGAACACGCGAAGGAATTGCATGCGTGGCAGACCAAGCTGGCGTGCAAAGCGCTGTTTGAACGCAACCCGGATGGCTTGGACAATCCCGAGCTGTTCAAACAGCTCTTCCTGAAGGACGCGGCCAAAACGGCTCAGGTCGTATTCGACAAGACCGAGGCGGAATTTCAAGCGAAGTCTCTTCACCAGATGGTCGAGACTGACCCGCCGGAAATTTTGAGCACCCGCGACGATGCCTTTTATACCTCGGTCAACGTGCAACTCATCCGGGTCGGCTCCTATCAAGGCGAGCCGATCACCGAGGTTATGCACTACCGGGTGAATTTTAAATTCGTGCCAAATCCTGACCTAACCCGCAACGGCCGCTTCCCCACAGCCGTTGCGGCGTTTCAAGTCGAACGAATTGGGAAAAGTTAAAGGAGGGATTATTATGTGGAAAGCCGCCGCGCTGTTCATCGCTCTTTTGTCGAGGCTTTCCGCGCAAACGATCAGCGAGCTTCCGCTCGATGCTCGCAAGGTCGTCGATCTGCCCGTTTCGCAGGAAGTCACGACGGTCACGTTCCCAGACGCCATCACGGCGGTTGCCGGAGCGGGCATGCTCATTGACGATGGCCAGACGGCAGCGGTCGATGCGGACCAAGGAGCCCAGTTGCGATTCCACGTAACGCACGTGAAAGGGGCCAATTTCCTGCTGGTGGAAAGTTTGAAACCCGATGTGTCCGCAACCCTGACCGTCATTTTTGAGGGCGGCGCCTATGTGCTGGGATTGCACTCTGTCGCGACCAACCCTGTGGCGAGCCTGATCCTGACCCGACCGACGAATGATTTGGCAAAGAAGATCGAGCGCCCGCCCGAGCCGGTAAAATTCTCGCCCCGCATTGGCTTGAGCCTTCTCGACCGGGCGCGGGCGTATCCTGTCCTCGAGCGCGTGTTGCCCAGGGCGGTCGAAGGCGTGACCATGCGGGCGCAAGGACGGAAAATCGATTTGCCCGATCTGGAAATCGACGTGCAGGAAGTCTATCGCTTTTCCTACGAAGACGCCGTCGTTTTCCTCCTCAACCTGCGCAACAAGACAAGTCAGGTCCTCGACCTCGCGCCGAGCACGTTTGCCGCCCGGGTTGGGGACGAAAAATTCCCGGCGTCGATTGCCAATGGCCCGCGCATGTTACAGCCGGGCGAAAGCAGCGAGGCGGAATTCGCCGTGGTTGGGATGCCGGACGGCACGCGCAATGATTTGAGCGTCGACAACGCGTTCACTATTTTGGTCAACACCAGCCGGCAGGAAGCGTCGACGACGGTGCCCGCCACGGTGGCGGCAGCGGACGGAAAGGCCCATCCATGAATCCGCGCAGCATAAAGAATTTTCTGACGAGCAAGTTCGGCCTCTTCGTGGTCTTTCTGGCCGTTTTATTCAGCGGGCTTTGGCTTTATGGACGGAGTCAAGTGGAGCAAAAACGGGCAACGCAGCTTTCGGCGCAGCGCGGCGCAAAGGACGATGTGGGCCGGGTGAAGATCGCGCTCAATCAGGGATTGGAAGGCGGCATTCCGCAACGCGCCGGGCGCGACGCGCCTCAGAAAAACGATCCGGGGGACGGAACGATCGTCCCATTCCATCCGCCGGGCGAGGACCCGGCGACTGGCGGCACAAAGGACGCCGGGAAGTCGCACAAAATTAGCATTCAAACGCTGCTTTTCTCCTACGTGCCGCCGCCGCTTGCGCCACACACCGAAGCGCCGCCAAAGCGATTCATCCCGTTTGGCACACTTCTGAAGTGCAAACTCGTCAACACGGTGGACAGCTCCAATCTCGAAACGCCCGTCATCGCGATCCTCCTGGAGGACGTATGGCAGAATGGGGAACTTATCATACCAGCAAACACGCTTGTGCACGGCACGGCGAGAGCCGGACGAATCCGGGATCGCATCACGGCCTCGGGCACGTGGCGCTTTGTCTGGCAGGACGGCCGCGAACTGCCTTTCAGCGGGATCGCGCTGGACCGCGAGTACGATCACGAGATTGACGGATACGGCATTACCGATGGCTCGGGCGGACTGAAGGGCCGGGTGATCGCGACCGATGATTTGCAGGATATCAAGATGTTGGCAGCCGCGGCCATGAGCGGCTTTGCCCGCGGCACGGAGCAACAGACGCAAACTGTCCTCGGCACAACGATCACGGGATCGGTCTCCAACGGCGCGAGGGAAGGCGTGGCGAACGTTTTCGATCTTTATGCCCAGCAGACGCTGAGCGACATCCAACAAAACGGCTCCTATGTCCGCGTCGCCGCCGGGAAAGAATTCTACGTGTATGTGACGGAGACGGTGAACCCGGACAAGGCGAAGGTGGCCGGAGACAAAATTGAGGGTGTCGGGAACAGTTCCCCTCCCCCGCCGCCAGGGGTTACGCCGGGATCAGAAATCACAGAACAGGAACTGAAATAAAGGATGAGCCATGCGCAGATATATGATTTTGATTGCGACCATTTTGATGGCGGGGTGCGCGACCCACCGGACGGCCACCATTGTGACGGTAGCAGAACCGCAGCCGATTGTACGCGAGGCCGCTCCGATGCACGAGGTCGAGACCCGCTACGAATTGCGCAGCTATCGCGACGCAGACGATCCCAGCGTCCGTCACGAAGCCCACGCGGTGTATCGCGAGACGCTCGTGCCAGAAAAAGTAACGTCACTCGTGACGGAGCCCCGCAGCACGATTGCTCCGGTTACTTACGATCCGCTGCCACCCAGCGCCGAGCTGGCCGCCGAGATAGCGGCCCAAAAGGAAATCACGGTTGAGCTGCGTTCCATCCAAGCCGCGATGGCGGCAATGGAGGAGCAAGCCCGCAATCAGTATGGCACGCTGGTCGATCAAACCGCCGAGTCGGCCAAGCTGCGGCGGGAGCTTGAAGCTGACCGTGCACGGGTAAGTGAACTCGAAACAAGACTGCGGGCCAGTGACACCACTGGCGCGCCCGTGACTCCCGCGGAAACGAACTGGTGATGAGTCATGGTGCCAAATGACATTTTACGAGAGAAGCTTCGAGCTCTGCCGACCCAGCTGCGGAAGGTCATCGTTGGGCAGGACAATGCCGTCGCGATTGTCGCGGAACGCCTCCAGCACGGTGAATTGGGCCTGACCGGGAAAAGCCGGCTCAAGGCCGGCTTTCTTTTTCTTGGGCCCACGGGTGTCGGTAAGACGGAATTGACGATCCAGTTCACGCATGAGCTTTTCGGATCGGGGAAGCTGGTGAGGTTAGACATGTCGGAATATCAAACGCGTGAAAGCCTTGCGCTCCTCCTGGGCACGTCGCGCGCCGATCCCGGCCGCATTGCCGAGGGCTACGATGAATGCAACGGCGCGGGCACCATCCTGTTTGATGAGATCGAGAAGGCGCACCCACTGGTGCTGGATGTGCTGTTGCAGCTTTTCGACGCCGCCCGTCTTACGGCGGGCGGAAACCGAGTGCTCGATTTTTCCCCTTGGTACGCCGTGGCCACGAGCAACATCGGGGCGCAACGCATGATGGCCCTGCGCAAGTCGAAATATGAGACCATGGAGCGGCTTGTGCGGCAGGATGCGCAGCGGGAACTGCGCCCTGAACTCTTTGCCCGCGTCACCACCGTCGTTTTCAGCCGGCTGGACTACGGAATTCAATGCCAGGTGGCGGAAGTCCTGGTTGAAAAGGAACTCGTCCAGCAGCGGGAGCGCGGGCACGGGCTTACCCGCAACGACCGAGTCTTGGATGTCATCATCAAACGCGGTTACGATGAGCGCCTTGGGGCCCGGCCGATGCGGGACGCGGCTGAATTGTTAATCAGAAACGCTCTGACCAGCGACCTTCTGAAAGGAGGCGATGGAACCGGCCAATTGACCGCGGATTCGTGCGGGCTGAAACTGAAACTTCAATCGCAGGAAGGGGCGCAAAGTCTCTAGCCATGGCCAAGCTGCCGCCAAGTTCAGGATTGCACGTCGTGGTTCTCAAATGGGACCGCCTCTACGGGGACATGATTCGAAGCCAAATCCTGAACGTTTGGCCCGAGGCCTCGGTGTTGGTCTTCCAGAAAGGTCTCGATGCTTTGGATAGCATTCAGACGTCGGTGCCGGATCTTTTTATCACCGGTGCCAAGATCGACGACATGGACGGCCTCGAACACCTCGAACCGTTTGTTGAGACATCGCTGCCAATTCTGGTCGTAATGTCGCGACCCGACACGCGAACCTTCAACATGCTGCGTGAAGTCCGCTATGACGGAATTTTCGACGGCCTGGCTGAAGGCCTGGACAACCTTCCCTCGGTGCTGCGCCAAGTATTGGAACACCGGCTCTACGTCAGCCCATCGATTCAACCGCATTTGAAACGTCCAAAGAATATCACGCTCGATTCGCTTACTGCAGGGGAGCAAGTTGTGCTGTCGGTGATCGGCGATGGCTCGGATGACGTTCAGGCGTGTCGGCGCCTTGGAACAAGGCCAAGGACAGTGAATACCCAGCGAAAAAGGATCATGCAAAAGCTCGGATTCCATCACAAAGGCGAACTGATGGTCTATGCCCTCCAACAGGGCTTCGTGCGGGTGACTGCAAACGGAGTTTATTACCCGGGATTTCAGCGGCGCATCCAGCAATGTGGAAGCACCAGCGATAAATGCGCCGCGAAGATTGTAGAAATCGCAAATTGAGATCTGCGTGTGTTTTTCCGGGCTAAGTCTTTATTTCAAGGAGATCCGCAAGCAGCTTCAGGCGGCGCTCGGCCCGCGGCATCGAGATTTCAATGAATTGTTCCGTCAATGATCTAAGGTATGCCGAGGCGGAGAACACATGCACTTCCCTCCCGTCGGGATAGTGATGCCGACTAAAGGGTGAATCGAGCGACTCTGCTATGAAAAACCAAAAGCACAGAAGAGGCGTGACGGATTGTTCCTCATATCCTTCAGGCTTTTTCATTTCGATAAGTACCTTTGCGACTGAGGGAGCTGGAATAGTATCGCTTCCGAAGTAATACTTCCATTGTTCCTCGCAATATTTTCGGAGGTTTGTCTCAGATGGAGCGAAACCAAGCTCACGCTCCCCAAGTGAGTAAGCTGCCCAATTTTTGACTTCAACCTGGTAAAGCGTGTTACCTTCGCCGACGCGTTTCAAAAGCCAACCGTCCAGCCGTGGCCCCTGCTTCTTCCCGGTACTGCACGAATATGACAAGATATCGGAATCCGCGCTTTCCCTATTTTTCCAGTAGTGCTGCAAAACACCGAAAATCAGATCTTCGCCCCAAACGCCCGTCAGCGCCGACACGTCAGAACCGCGTCCGGCGTCTTCGGCACGTTCGTCGTAAAATCTTATTAGCTTTTCGCGGGCAATCTTCACATTGACGCCAATATGTGTGAATTATCCGCGATCGGAGGCCACAAAAAAGGGCGGCCGGTTGAGTCGGCCGCCCGTGGAGGCGCTTTTCAATCGCCTTGTTCGCTTTTCAGTTCCACGAGCCGCTCAAAGATGAACGTGTGGGCCAGATCGGCCAACTTTGCGACCAAGGGGAGGTCATCGCGACCGAAGCTGTCGGTGTCGTGAAAGTTCTTGGCCTCGTCCACGTAGGTGCGGGCGAAGGTCACGTTGAAGAACTTCTTGTTGTCGACTTCATTTTCCCAGACGGCGGCTTTGATGCGGCCGAAGCGGAAGGTCTTCACCGGCAGTTTCGTGCCGTTGGCGTTCCTGGCTTGCGGTGCGGATTGTGCGGTTTTGGTAGGCATATAGTTCCTTTTGTTTTATGAGGAGCGGGATTGCTCTCTCGTCCCGAGGCGGGGGAGCCGACCGGGGCGAGGGGACGGTTGGGGGGATTCCTTCCAAGGAGGACCCAAACGCGCCCCGGCCGCGTCGCGGCGCGCCGGTGGGAGGTTCCGCCAGAGAGAGCGAAAACGATCCGTAAAAAGGAACGTTCCGCCATCGCGGAATTGCCGGCCAAGAACGCAGACGCAGCGCGGAAAGTGAACGCGAGCAACGAAACAGAAAAGGGGGAAGACCGTTGCACGCGCCGCCAAAAGCCGGAGGGAAGAATGCGACAAAAAGGAGTTCCAGATGACCTCACGCCTGCGCAGACGAGGCCCATTCAAGACACCACAGGTCGCGATCTTTTGCGCAAAGGTTGGCGGGCACACCGTTCTCCATGGCTCGCGAAATCGAAAGCGACGTGGAAGAGACTGATCGCCACGCCGGCGGACGAAACCGGCCGCCCTGTGGCCGGAGGCGCTGCCAGAGCGTTGGATTGGCAGGAGAGTCTCGCGAGTTGCTCGAATTCGCCGTGGCATGTCGCCAGCGTCGGGTCGGTGCGGCCCGGCAGCAACGCGGTGCTCATACCGAAAATACGGTATGGTGCATACCGAAATTGCGGTATGGCGCATACCGTATTTTCGGCATGCGCGGTCTCTTGAATTTCTCGGCACGTCGAGGGAGTTTGCGGGCAAGAAACAGCAGCGCCGGTTCCGGCGCCCGGTGACCAACGAAAGGACGACACCCATGAAAAAAACTCTTCACAACACTGAACGCGCAATGGCTCCAGCCGAAAACGAAGGCAAACCGCACCGTTTTCAGATCTATCGCCAAGGCCAGGCCGGGAACTACTCGCCAGGATTCAGCACGAACTCGGCGGCCGAAGCGGTCGAGGCCTTCCTGACCGAGAGCCCCGCCTTTGAAGGCGGTGAGATGCATCTCTGGAACCACCGCGAACAGCGAGTGTGCGCATCGGTCAAGTGGAACATCAGCAGGACCGAATTCGGTTTTCCCGTCCGCCAGCGCGCCAACGCGTTCTATGACGGCCTGCTCGACGTGATTGTCCGGCAAATCCACGAGCGCGAAGCGATGCGCGAATCAATTCAACACAGCGTTCGGATGAGCGCGTAACGGCCATGAACCCGACCACCCGCGCCATCTTTCAGTCAGTCCTGAACAGCGACCCCACGCTAACGCTGCCGGAACGGGCCGCATTGCAGCGGACCATCAGCGGCGAGGTGGAAGAGCCCACCCTACCCGGCAGCGCCTCCAACGAGCCGCTGCTCATCACACAAAAGAAGGCGGCTGAACTCCTCAGCGTGAGCCGGGTGACGATTTGGCGGATGACGAAGGACGGCCTGCTCCACCCCGTCGAGATCCTCCCCGGCACCTGCCGGTATTCACGGCGGGAAGTCGCCGCGCTGGCCCTACACGGAATGAATGGCGGTGTGGCAGGCAGACGTGAAGTGTCGGCGGCATAGGCGGCCACTGGGGCCCACCGGACGTGGCCTTTGCCCGCCGCATACACGGCGGCGCAAGGCCGCCCTCACCCCCTGCGTTGATGTCTGCCGGAAAATAAACGATTTGCGGACACTTGACTGGGTCCTAAACTGGGGCTTTGGTTTCAGAAAATAGCCCAAAGTTGCCCGAAGTCACATTTTCAAAATCCGATGCGTCCGACTTTCGTAACTCCCTCAACAAGAAACCCCCGGAAGGGTTTCCGGGGGTTTCAAATTGGGTGCAGGGGTTGGATTTGAACCAACGACCTTCAGGTTATGAGCCTGACGAGCTACCAGGCTGCTCCACCCTGCAACAGAGGAAGGTCGAACGTTGTTCGCATTGAGTTTTCTGTCAA
>Ga0210402_10000275_pt1 | contig 59037 bp, 51 predicted proteins | sample IncBWC7MmetaG_FD_161055 | JGI IMG/M metagenome (GOLD analysis project Ga0210402, IMG submission 161055) | Forest soil microbial communities from Barre Woods Harvard Forest LTER site, Petersham, Massachusetts, United States - Inc-BW-C-7-M | ecosystem: Environmental > Terrestrial > Soil >... | reverse complement strand
TGCCTCTTCCTCTCTCGACTTGCTCGTCTTAGCTTTTAAATGATTTACATAGTCAAAAAGAGCTTTAAGATTTTTTGAGCCGCCATTATTAGCCACAACCTTGATCAGGTCTTCCCGTGAAAAACCGACTGCCGACAGCTCCGATTCATACTGCTTCAACGCTTTGAGATTTTTTGAGCCGCCATCATGAGACAGAATCTGGATCAGTTGCGTGCGCGCCTCAGCCGTCAGCAGTTCCTCTAAACGATTCACATAGTCAACAAGAGCTTTAAGATTTTTGGAACCACCATCATGAGACACAACCTTGATCAGCTCTGCCCGTAAAAAACCGGCTACCAACAGCACCGATTCATACTCCCCCAACGCTTCGAGATTTTTGGAGCCGCCATGATGAGACAGAATCTGGATCAGTTGTGTGCACGCCTCAGCCGTCAACAGTTTCCCTTTCTCTCCCGACTTGATTGCATCGGCTTCTAAAAGTTTCACATGGTCAACAAGAGCTTTAAGATTTTTTGAGCCGCCATCATGAGACACAACTTTGATCAGGTCTCCCCGTGAAAAACCGGCTTTCAACAGAACCGATTCATACTTCCTCAATGCTTCGAGATTTTTGGAACCGCCATCATGAGACAGAATCTGGATCAGTTGCGTGCGCGCCTCAGCCGTCAACAGTGCCTCTCCCGACTTGATTGCATCATCGGCTTCTAAAGGTTTCACATAGTCAACAAGAGCTTTAAGATTTTTTGAGCCGCCATCATGAGACACAACTTTGATCAGGTCTCCCCGTGAAAAACCGGCTTTCAACAGAACCGATTCATACTTCCTCAATGCTTCGAGATTTTTAGAACCGCCATCATGAGACAGAATCTTGATCAGTTGCGTGCGCGCATCAGCCGTCAGCAGTGCCTCTAAACGATTCACATAATCAACAAGAGCTTTAAGATTTTTTGAGCCGCCAATATGAGCTACAACCTTGATCAGGTCTTTCCGTGAAAAACCGGCTGCCGACAGTACCGATTCATACTGCTGCAACGCTTCGAGATTTCTGGAGCCGCCACTTTGAGCCACAACCTTGATCAGGTCTTCCCGTGAAAAACCGGCTTCCAGCAGCACCGATTCATACTGCTGCAACGCTTCGATATTTTTTGAGCCGCCATCATGAGACAGAATCTTGATCAGTTGCGCGCGCGCCTCAGCCGTCAACAGTCCTCCTTTCTCTCTCGACTTGATTGCATCGGCTTCTAAAAGTTTTACATAGTCAAAAAGAGCTTTAAGATTTTTTGAGCCGCCATGATTAGCCACAACCTTGATCAGGTCTTTCCGTGAAAAACCGGCTGCCAGCAGCTCCGATTCATACTTCTCCAATGCCTCGAGATTTTTGAAACCGCCGCCACCATGAGACAGAATCTGGATCAGTTGCGTGCGTACCTCAGCCGTCAACAGTTCTCCCTTCTCTCTCGACTTGCTCGTCTCAGCTTCTAAAGGTTTCACATAGTCAAAAAGAGCTTTAAGATTTTTTGAGCCGCCACCTTGAGCCACAACTTTTATCAGGTCTTCTCGTGAAAAACCGGCTGCCAGCAGCACCGATTCATACTGCTGCAACGCTTCGGTATTTTTTGAGCCGCCAATTTGAGCCACAACCTTGATCAGGTTTGCCCGTGAAAAACCGGCTGCCAGCAGCTCCAATTCATACTGCTGAAACGCTTTGAGATTTTTTGAGCCGCCATCATGAGACAGAATTTGGATCAGTTGCGTGCGCGCCTCAGCCGTCAACAGTTCTCCTTTCTCTCCCGACTTGCTCGTCTCAGCTTTTAAATGATTCACATAGTCAAAAAGAGCTTTAAGATTTTTTGAGCCGCCACTATGAGCCACAACCTTGATCAGGTCTTCCTGTGAAAAACCGGCTGCCGACAGTACCGATTCATACTGCTGCAATGCTTCGATATTTTTTGAGCCGCCATCATGAGACACAACTTTGATCAGGTTTTCCCGTGAAAACCCGGCTTTCAGCAGCTCCGATTCATACTGCTGCAATGCTTCGATATTTTTTGAGCCGCCATCATGAGACACAACTTTGATCAGGTCTTCCCGTGCAAACCCGGCTTTCAGCAGCTCCGATTCATACTGCTGCAACGCTTCGATATTTTTTGAGCCGCCATGATGAGACAGAATCTTGATCAGTTGCGTGCGCGCCTCAGCCGTCAACAGTCCTCCTTTCTCTCTCGACTTGATTGCATCGGCTTCTAAAGGTTTCACATAGTCAAAAAGAGCTTTAAGATTTTTGGAACCGCCAATTTGAGCCACAACCTTGATCAGGTCTTCCCGTGAAAAACCGGCTGCCAGCAGCTCCAATTCATACTGCTGAAACGCTTTGAGATTTTTTGAGCCGCCATCATGAGACAGAATCTTGATCAGTTGCGTGCGCGCCTCAGCCGTCAACAGTTCTCCTTTCTCTCTCGACTTGATTGCATCGGCTTCTAAAGGTTTTACATAGTCAAAAAGAGCTTTAAGATTTTTTGAGCCGCCACTATGAGCCACAACCTTGATCAGGTCTTTCCGTGAAAAACCGGCTGCCGACAGTACCGATTCATACTGCTGCAACGCTTCGAGATTTTTTGAGCCTCCACTACGGGCTGTTACACGTGTAATGTCTTCAGGCTCATACCCTAACGTTAATAATTTCTTTTTTATTTCCTTGCAGCATTTAGCTGATTTCCTTTTCAGCACGGCAAAACCCCTTAACGTAATTTCAAAAAATTATACTCTTTGTTTCTTTTCTATCTGTCCACTAAGCAGCGTATTTGTACCCTATACAACAATCTTCGCTTTGGATGATATTAGACCTCTTTCGAAACGTGGTAATTTAGTCAATTTCATTGTTGAACGCCTGGCTACGGTCCTCATTTACCCGTAGTAAACTCCGGTCCTCGCCAGTCGTTCGCCGCGAACTTGACTAAATTTCTGAGTTTCGCAAGAGGTCTATTAGACCTCTTTCGAAACGTGGTACTTTACAGGAGTTTCGCGTTTAGAAAAAATGTTTTAGAGTAAGGGAAGAAATTATACGAAGGGAAAGAGAAATGCGGGAATTGATCTTGCTATAGTTTTTCGGACATTTCGGCGAATCACTGACACCCAAAATCAGATTCCGGACAGATTTTTTTTAAAACGCTTTTTAGCGAAGTTTGTTTAGCGCTTATAACGAGGGTATGGTTTTTTTCTAAATTTGTTAGCGGTTCACTATGTTCTTTTTGGTCGTTTAAAATAGTCAAGTCGGCTTCGGAAACGCTAGTTGCAGAACTTAAGCGATTTTTAATACGTTTCTCTATTTCAGAGTCATTTGCTTGGCAGTGCAAGATATAAAACGGTACGTGCAGTTGCATTGAAAGTTTATAAAATAAAGCTCGTTGTGCCTGTTTAAGAAAAGTGGCATCGACGACTACAGTAAAACCGGTTTTAATAATTAATTCCGCAAGTTGGATAAGCTTTTCATAAGTTTCTTTTGTCGCTTGAGCGGTATAAATTCCGCTATTTAAGCCAGAGTTAGACCTCGTATCCAATGGTATATGAAACAGCCGTTTACGTATAATATCGGAATTAATGTGAATAGCGCCGCAATGTTTAACGAAATTTCGTGCAATAGTTGTTTTTCCGGAGCCAGCGAATCCATGTGTGATGATTAAACTTGGTTTTAGCGATCGAGTGTATATTTCTGCAAGCGTGATAAAGTTATGGTAGTCATGTTGTATTTCTTTTTTTTCTTTGTTGTTTAGTTCTTGTTTCAAGCGAAATAAAGCTATTTTTGCCCTCACTACCGCACGATAAGCAAGATAATAAGGCAACAGAGCGAGTCCCTGATAATCGCCGGTATTATGAAGATAGGCGTTAAGCAATAAATTGGCTAAGCCTAGTTGTTTCTTTTCTGTTAAGTCCATTATTAAAAAAGCGAGGTCTGCGATGACATCTGTCCACCTTAAGTCTTCATTGAATTCTAAACGATCAAAGAGCATAGGCTTATTTTTATAAAGAATGATATTTGCTAAATGCAGGTCACCATGGCAGTCGCGGATAAAACCTCGTTTTTTTCTTTCAGTGAATAAAGCGTGGTGTTGCTCGTATTGTTGATCAGCCCAACTTTCTAGGCATTTTAATCGATGAGTATCCGCTATATCAGATAGTAAATGGGCTATTTGTTCAAAATTTTGTTTAGTGGGAGCATGAACTTCTTTGGCTAATCCAAAATGTGAATGCTTTGGTGCAACGTGCGTTTTTTTATGAGATTCTGCTATTAATGTAGCTAGCTGTTCAATAATAGTTTCTGTTAAGCGACCTTGTTTTAGTAACACGCTTAATAAATTCTCTTGTGCAAATTCCTTCATCTTAAGGGCATATTCTAAAATAGGTCCGGTACCGTTAACTTGCGGATGTCCACTCGTTCCCATAATAGGGACAACTGCAAGGTAAATTTCCGGCGCAAATTGACAGCCTAAGCGCAGTTCCTCCTCGCAGTAATACTTACGTTTTTCCAATGTGGAAAAATCCAAAAACTCAAAGTTAACGGGTTTTTTTATTTTATAGGCATACTCCCCGGTTAAAATAACCCAGGAAATATGGGTTTCGATTAATCGTAAGTGAGGCGTGGGGTGATCGTAGACCTCGCTCGAAAGCAAATTTTCAACCAAGAGGTGAGTAGACATGGTTTAATATTATAGTCTAGGATAGAATCCTAATCATCATTGCGTGACTATAGCGCAACTTGTTGTTTGTTGTAAATTAGGGGTTATTTCTAGAAATTAGTTTTTGCTGCAAGGCAAGCATGATATTAGACTTCTTTCGAAACTCAGAAATTTAGTCAAGTTCGCGGCGAAACGACTGGCGAGGACCGGAGTTTACTGCGGGTAAATGAGGACCGTAGCCAGTCGTTCAACAATGAAATTGACTAAATTACCACGTTTCAAAAGAGGTCTATTGATGTGCAGCGCAGTTTACTTGTGGTCAATGAGCAGAGTAGCCAATATCGCAATAACGTGTTGAAGTAAAGGAAAAATTTTATAAAGGACGCTTAAATCTTTTTTGATTGAATTTTTTTTGAGTAGGTTATTTTAATGAATTCGCATCATGCCAAAAAATGGGTTCAGGAGCTGTTGTTTGCTGCTGGAATAGAGATTAACGGTAAAAATACCGCGGATATTCAAGTGCATAATGAAAAGTTTTATGCACGAATTTTAAAAGATCCCATTTTAGGGTTGGGTGAGACCTATGTTGAAAAATGGTGGGATTGTGAATGTCTGGATCAATTTTTTTGTTCTCTTCTGAGGGCTTGCTTAGAAGAGAAAATTAAGCAAGATAAACATTTTTTATATTATATTTTGAAAACTAAACTGCTAACCCTTTTCACAAGGGGATGGAATCTACAAACTAAGTCCCGTGCCTTCGAAGTAGGTAGCCGGCATTATGATAAAGGAAATGACTTATACCAAGCGATGTTAGACAAGGATTTGACTTATAGTTGTGCTTATTGGAAAGGGTGTTCAACGTTAGATGAAGCACAACAGGCTAAGCTTGCTTTAATTTGCGAAAAATTGCAATTAAAGCCAGGGATGCGTGTCTTAGACATTGGCTGTGGTTGGGGTAGTTTTTCTCGTTATGCAGCGAAAAACTACGGGGTGTCTGTACTAGGTGTTACGGTATCAGAGGAGCAGTATCAATATGCTACAGATTTCTGCCTAGGATTTCCTATAGAAATTTGTTTATCGGATTATCGATCTGTCCAGGGAACGTTTGATAGGATTTGTTCCGTTGGTATGTTTGAACATGTCGGCCCCCAGAATTATCATGATTACATGAAGCTGGCTCATCGATGCTTGAAAAAAGATGGGTTATTTTTACTACATACAATTGGTAGTAACGTGTCGCAGAAGTATCCTAATCCATGGATCCATAAATATATCTTTCCTAATGGGGTTTTACCTTCCATCCAGCAAATTGGTAAGGCTAGCGAATGTTTCTTTGTAATGGAAGATTGGCATAATTTTGGTAGCTACTATGATCAGACCTTAATGGCTTGGTGTGAGAATTTTACAAAAAACTGGAATTCACTGAAAAAACATTACGATCAAACCTTTTATCGGATGTGGAGGTACTACCTGTTGGCGTGTGCAGGTGCTTTCAGAGCACGTGATATTCAACTTTGGCAGATCGTTTTTTCTAAAGGCGGTGTTATCAATGGATATAATTCTATCCGCTAGCGAATGCGCAATATTTTTTTGGCGCTTGATGATAAGCTTTCAACTTCTAGTTTTGATGAAAATAGTTGCGTAAGTTCTCAATTTGCAAATATAACTCAGCAAAAAATGTAAAATAAATTTCTTCCAGTTTACCCCCTTTCATTTTTATGAAACAATAGACCTCTTGCGAAACGTGGTAATTTAGTCAATTTCATTGTTGAACGCCTGGCTACGGTCCTCATTTACTCGCAGTAAACTCCGGTCCTCGTCAGTTGTTCGCCGCGAACTTGACTAAATTTCTGAGTTTCGCAAGAGGTCTACTAATACAGATGTTTAATTCATGTGGAGAAAATGGGGTGATCGATGTAGAAGGCTTCCGTCTCGGCGTGGGAATCATTGTTGCTAATGGTTCTGGTCAGGTGCTTTTGGCACGGCGTATAGGCCAGCATGCTTGGCAGTTTCCTCAAGGAGGACTGCAATTAGATGAAACACCTGAGCAAGCGTTATTTAGGGAGCTTTATGAAGAGTTAGGGCTAGAAGACTCCGATGTGGAGTTGCTGGGAGGTACTAAGAATTGGTTATATTATTGGCTTCCACCCCATTTGCAACGCGCGCATGTTTACCCTTTGTGTATTGGGCAAAAACAAAAATGGTTTTTGTTATGTTTAACAGGAAATTCTGAAAAAATCCGTTTTGACGTTACTCGTTCGCCAGAGTTTGATCGTTGGCGATGGGCACCCTACTGGCACCCTATTAGACAGGTTATTACCTTTAAGCGGCATGTTTATCGTCGCGCATTGGAAGAGCTGGTGATCTACTTGCCTTCAGGGGCTATGCAACCAAAGAAGGTAACCGAAACTACTAATAATTCTGCAGTAGAGAAAGTCAAATAGATAAATTGCTTGGCTTGTAGGCAGCTTGTAGAGGAAGAAGAAGATACCCCCCCCCACTACGGAGTGATAGCTTGCGTGTTTTATTTGACCTATCCATCTCCTTAGAACATACTTCGAAATTCTAGCTGCTCGTTACGGCGGTAGCTTACAGCTTCTGGGCTTCCCTGATGGTTTCAAGGTAGGTTATGGGGAAAAATGCTGGTTTCTGTAGGAAGTTTTTATGGATCACTATCAAAGATATCAAACTAATTTTAACCACTATCCTCTTCAACGCCCTGGGCTGCTGTTGCGTCCTGAAAGTTATTCAAGGTTACAAGAGGTCATAAGCTCAGATTGTATTGCGCGTGGGTTGGGTAGTAACTATGGTGATGCCGCATTAAATGGCAGTGGGCAGCTCATTTTAACAGAACGCTTGGATCGTTTTCTGAATTTTGATGAACAAGAAGGTATTATTTGTGCTGAAGCGGGTATTAGCTTAACAAAAATTCTTGATGTCATCATTACTCGGGGCTGGTTTTTACCGGTAACCCCAGGGACGAGCGAGGTAACATTGGGTGGTTGTGTTGCGGTGGATGTCCATGGAAAAAATCATCATCGTGTCGGTTCTATTGGTCAACACATACTAGCATTAGAGTTAATAAGTGCCGAAGGTGAACGGATACATTGTTCGCCGGTGATCTTGCCAGGGTTATTTTGGGCAACGATAGGTGGTATGGGTTTAACAGGAATTATTGGCACTGTGACATTAAAGCTTAAACCAATAAAAAGCGCCTATATGCTAGTACAGTATCAAACAAGTGATCATTTACAAGCCGTGTTCAATTCACTTTCCCAAGAAAATTCAGTGGATGAATATCAGGTTGCTTGGTTGGACGGTTTAAATACACCTTTAGGCCGTGGTATTACTATGCGTGCGCGCCATGCAAATTTAACAGATTTATCCGTACAGCAGCGCTGTAAACCTTTTTCAGTTCCTAGACGTAAATCCTATAAACTTCCTTTTTATTTGCCAAATGGTTTTCTTCATCAAACGCTTGTTAGAGCCTTTAATAAATACTATTACCAACGGCTAGCTAAAAAAAAGCATCCCTGTCTATTGTCTTATAGGGATTATTTTTATCCACTTGATCGAATTGCTAACTGGTCGCGCTTATACGGTAAGCGCGGATTTTTGCAATATCAATGTGTGGTGCCAATTGAATCAGCTTATTTGCTTACCAAGCAAATCTTAGAAACCTTAAATATTCAGAAATATCCTATTTATCTCGCTGTTTTAAAGCGTTTTGGCAAGGAAAGTTTGGCGCCTTTATCGTTCGCTGTACCCGGTTTTACTTTGGCTTTAGATCTGCCGCTCTGTAACCCAGGATTGTTTAATTGCTTAGATACGCTAGATACACTCGTTATTGCAGCAGGCGGGCGCGTTTATCTAGCGAAAGATGCACGTTTAAAACCAGAGGCATTTCGTAGCATGTATCCCCGCTATCGCGAATGGTTAGCAATTAAGCAACAGTGGGATTCAGAAAATAAATTTAACTCAAGTTTGGCAAAACGTTTAGAAATCGTTAATCCCCAAACTTGCTAAAAATGGTTGAATTTTCGGTGCACGGCCACGAAATTTTTTAAACAATTCTATAGCATCGATAGCACCACCCTGTTCTAAAATGGTTTGTAAAAATGCTTGGCCTGTTGCTTTGTTAAAGATCCCGTCCTCTAAAAATTTATAGAATGCATCACAGGACAAAATATCTGCCCAAAGATAACTATAATATCCCGCGGCATAACCGCCAGCAAAGATATGTGAAAATCCGTGTTGAAATCGATTACAATCAGCAATAGGTATGACATTGATTTGTTTTCGTATTTCGTCGAGTAATTTTTGAATTTGCGAATATCCCTTTGCCGGATCGAATTCAGTATGTAGACGCAAGTCAAACAACGCGAGCTCTAGTTGTCTAAATAATTGTAACCCTGCTTGAAAGTTTCTAGCAGCGCGCATTTTTTCGATGAGTGTATCAGGTAGCGTTTCGCCAGTTTTATAATGGCCGCTGATCAAGTCTAAAACAGATTTCTCCCAGGCAAAATATTCTAAAAATTGGCTGGGCAATTCTACTGCATCCCAGGCAACACCATTAATGCCAGAGACGCCTTCATAATCAATAAGTGTGAGCATATGTTGCAAACCATGACCAAATTCATGAAATAAGGTTAAAACTTCTTCATGCGTTAACAAAGCAGGCTGTGTAGAATCCAGAGGGGGGGAGAAATTACAGCTCAAAAAAGCAATCGGTGTTTGGATAGTACCATCGCGTAAACGCCGGCGCGATTGATAATCATCCATCCAAGCTCCTTCACGTTTTTCAGATCTTGCATAGATATCTAAATAAAACTGACCGCGTAATCGTTGCTGTTCGTCAGTGATAGCAAAAAAACGAACTTCGGAACTCCAGACGTCGACATCTTTAATTTCTTGTACATGCATACCAAATAAGCGATAAATGAGACAAAAAAGACCTGTTAACACTTTTTCAACTGAAAAATAGCATCGTAAAGCATCTTCACTAATACCAAAGGTTTTTTCTCGCAGTTTTTCCCGGTAATACAGAATGTCCCAGGGCTGTAAATTATCAATTTGGTCGCAGGAATAGGCAAACTCGGATAAAACTTTCCATTCCATTTTCGCTTTAGATTTTGTAGTGGAAAGTAATTCTTCTAAAAAATCCATTACTTCGTCAGGACTGTTTGCCATTTTATTAGAAGCGAGGCTTTTTTGCGTGTAATTAGTGAAGCCGAGTAGCTGGCTCAATTCATGACGCAAATTAAGTATTTCTAATAAAATGGTACTGTTATCAAATGCAGCATTACCAAGTTCGGAAGCGCGTGTGATATACGCTTCATATAATGTTTGGCGTAATGAACGATTGTCTGCATGCGTCAGTATTGGGAAATACGAAGGATAATCGAGTGTTAGCAGATAACCCAAAAGTTTTTTATCCTTGGCCGCTCTGTCTGCTCTGGTTATGACATAATCGGGTAGACCGAGTAGTTTAGTTTTATCAGTAATTAATGTAGACCAATCTGCCGTCGCATCTAATAGATTTTTTTCAAATTGATTCGATAGCTGGGTAAGTTGTGCTTGAATATCGCGATATCTTTTTTGCTCTTGTTCAGGGAGATCTACACCGCCTAAGTGGAAATTACGTAATTCATTACGTAGACATTTTTCTTGCGCATAATCAAAGTGATAATCACTATTTGCAAGGACTTTAATGGCTTGGTAGAGCACGCTGTTTTGGCCAAGCGCTGTGCTATAAGCGCTGAGCATAGGCAGACATTGATCATAGGCTGCTCGTAATTCTGGAGTTTGTTTAACCGCGTGCAGATGATTTATAGGTGACCAAAAATGCTGCAGACAATCGTGTAAATCATCAAGATGCTCGATTAAACTCCAGTCAAGAGGAGTCACTTCCGTCAATATCTGCGGAAGCGCTGCTCTATTTTCCATAAGTATTTTCGTTAGTTCAGAAACGATGGTCGCTGGATTTATCCGAGAAAATTGCGGTAATGTGGTTACGGTGCTGGTCATGAGTAGATCGCCTTGATCTGTTCGAGGCTAAATCCGCGATACTGCAAATAGTTAAATTGGCGCAGCTTTTCTTTGGGATCGTTGGACGTAGAAGAGAATTTTTTTTGTCGAATTTTTTTGATGCAATCTAAATAAGCAACTTCGTTTTGTTGAAGCTGAGACGCAACCATTTCTGTGTTGACGCCTTGTTGCTTTAATTCGGCAGCAATGCGCACAGGGCCGTAGCCTTGTCTTATACGTTTGGCAATGAAGGCTTCGCAAAAACGCAAATCGTTCAATAATCTTTCCTGAATTAATTGTTGTAAAGTTACTTGGATGGAATGGACCGAAAAGCCTTTTTGTAACAACTTTTTTTGTAACATCAACTCGCTATATTCCCGCCTTGCCAAATGGTCTAACGCGGCGCGCCGAGTCTCTTGATTATCTTCATTTATCATTGCAATTAAGAGTTATCAACAATTTCTTCTGCGAGCTCGAGGATTTCAGAAATTTTTTGTATGGGTTTATTGAGCAGACGTTCGCGCAGTTGGGTTTCTAAGGTTTGATGAATTTCAGGATGCTCTTTCAAGAATTGTTTTGCATTCTCCCTGCCCTGGCCGATCCGATCGCCCTGGAAGTTATACCACGTACCGGCTTTGTCGATCAATCCGTTGTTTACACCTAAATCGATGATCTCGCCGAATCGACAAATACCTTGATTATAAAGGATCTCAAATTCTACTTGCCTGAATGGAGGAGCGATTTTATTTTTAACAACTTTAACACGTGTTTCATTGCCTATAATTTCATCGCCTTTTTTGATTGAGCCAATACGACGTATATCAAGGCGTACAGAAGCGTAAAATTTAAGAGCGTTACCACCGGTTGTTGTTTCTGGATTGCCAAACATAACCCCAATTTTCATACGGATCTGGTTAATGAAGATAACGAGAGTATTAGAACGATTAATATTTCCAGCTAATTTACGTAAGGCTTGTGACATTAAACGTGCTTGCAAGCCCATATGTGCGTCACCCATTTCTCCTTCAATCTCAGCACGAGGAGTTAGCGCAGCGACGGAGTCGATAACAATGACATCAACCGCATTAGAACGAACTAACATATCGACAATTTCTAACGCTTGTTCACCGGTATCTGGCTGCGAAACCAAGAGATCATCGAGATTAACGCCTAGCTTACCTGCATAGATAGGATCAAGTGCATGCTCAGCATCGACAAACGCCGCAATGCCGCCCATTTTTTGGCATTCGGCAATGGTTTGCAGGGCTAATGTGGTTTTACCGGAAGATTCGGGCCCATAGATCTCAATAATACGTTTGCGCGGAAATCCGCCAATTCCTAAAGCAATATCCAAGCCTAAAGATCCAGTCGATATTGTCTCTACAGGAACTTGACTGGCGTCCCCTAAACGCATAACAGCACCTTCTCCGTGTTGTTTCTTAATTTGACTTAATGCGATACTAAGGGCTTTCTTTTTTGCGTCGGTCGCCACGGTCGCCATAGATGATACCTTTAAAGAAATTGGATAAGAATAGACTCTGACTCGCATTATCGCATAAACTAGGCCGTAGTCTCCATACAGCATTTCAATGAAAATTCAAGTTCCCGAATTTAACGCTGTCCGCGCTTTGGTAGTTGGTGATGTCATGCTGGACCGTTATTGGTCAGGTGTTACTTCTAGGATTTCTCCGGAAGCACCTGTGCCTATAGTTCACATACAAACCATGGAGGAGCGCCCTGGTGGAACAGGTAATGTCGCCTTAAATATCGCTGCTTTAGGTGCGCAGGTAGAGTTACTTAGTTTTTGTGGAAAGGATCAAGCTGGGGATAGTCTTCAGGAAAAATTAAGTGAAGCAGGTGTCACTTGTTATTTGCAGCGTATACCGCAATTGCCTACGGTAACAAAGTTACGTGTGCTAAGTTTACATCAGCAGTTGATAAGACTTGATTTTGAAGAACCCAACTACCAAGTTGATTATGCGAAACTGAAGAAATTGTTTGAGCAACATTTAGTCCACGTAGATCTCGTTATTCTATCGGATTATGCCAAAGGTTGTTTGGCGCATGCGCAGGATCTGATCCAAAGTGCGCGACGAGAGGGCAAACCTGTTTTTGTCGATCCTAAACGCAATGATTTTAATTGTTATCGAGGTGCTACGGTATTAACACCTAATCGCCGCGAATTTGAGGCCGTTGTAGGACCTTGTGAAGATGAAAAAGCTTTATTACAAAAGGGCTCTAAACTTTTAAAAACACACGATTTACAAGCTTTATTAATTACCCGTGGCGAGCAAGGGATGACGTTGTTGAGGCGAAATCAGCCCGAAGTCTATTTGCCAGCATTTACTAAACAAGTTTACGATGTTACCGGTGCAGGCGATACCGCCATTGCTTGCCTAGCTTTAACTTATGCAGCGAGCGGGGGAGATTTGGTTAACTCGGCGCAACTCGCTAATATCGCGGCCAGCATTGTAGTTGGCAAATTAGGAGCGGCCACGGTCAGTTCAGCAGAATTAAGACGTGTTATTCAAATACGACAATTCCCTTTTCATAACGGTATCCTGTCAGAATCAAAACTTCAAGTCGTCGTTGAGGACGCAAAAGCGCGCGGCGAGCAAATTGTAATGACAGGCGGTTGTTTCGACATTTTACATGCTGGTCACGTGGCTTATTTGGAACACGCTAAACGCTTAGGCGACCGTTTAATTGTTGCCGTCAATGATGATGCTTTTGTTGCACGATTAAAAGGTTCAGGACGTCCGATTAATAATTTATCAAGACGAATGACGGTATTGGCCGGATTGAGTGCGGTCGATTGGGTAGTTTCGTTTGGTGACGCAACGCCAGAACGTCTTATCAAAGTGATTGCACCGGATATCTGGGTTAAAGGAGGTGATTATCAGCTAAAAGATTTACCTGAAGCAGAAGTAGTAAAAGCCTATGGTGGTCAAGTTCAGTTAATTGATTTTTTACCTGGTTGTTCTACCAGCGCTATCATTTCCTCTATAAAAGAGGGAGATGTATGATTCTTGTTACGGGAGGTGCTGGATTTATTGGCAGTAACCTCGTTAAACAATTAAATATAGATTATCCCGCTGTACCTATTGTGGTTGTAGACGACCTCACGGACGGAGTTAAATTTAAAAACTTAAGTGATTGCGTAGTTGCGGATTACTTAGACCAGCATGATTTCTTAGAACGAATAAAGCAAAATAAATATTTTCCTAAATTAAAAGCTGTTTTTCATCAAGGCGCCTGTTCCACAACAACCGAATGGAATGGACAATATATGATGAAAAATAATTATGAATATTCAAAGGTTTTATTACATTATTGTTTAACCTGGAAAATTCCATTTATTTACGCTTCTAGTGCTTCCGTGTACGGCTCAGGCAGTATATTCAGAGAAGCACAGCAATATGAAAAACCCGTTAATGTTTACGCCTATTCCAAGTATTTATTTGATCAATACGTGCGCAATATCTTGCCTATTGCCAGGATTCCAATTGTAGGATTGCGTTACTTTAATGTGTATGGACCCAAGGAAGATCATAAGGGCAAAATGGCCAGCATGGTATTTCATGCTGATCGGCAGTTAAGGGAAACGGGCATTATTAGTTTATTCCAGGGGAGTAATGGTTATGGAGATGGCGAACAGCAACGAGATTTTGTTTATGTGAACGACGCTGTAGCAATCAATTTGTGGTTTTTAAAATCAAAAAAAAGTGGAATTTACAATGTGGGAACGGGTCGTAGTGCAAGTTTCAACAGTTTGGCGCAAGCAGTTATTAATTTTCATGGTAGTGGAGAGATTCGTTACGTCCCCTTTCCAGTTTTGTTACAAGGTCACTATCAGAGCTTTACGCAAGCTGATCTTTCTCAATTACGTTCCATAGGTTATCGAGCAGTCTTTCGACCTATTGCCGAAGGCGTACGGGATTATCTTTTAGTAATACACAATAAATAAAAGTATTACCATTTAATTCATTGTCACATTTATTCTTTCTCCATAGACTATAAAACTCCAATCGGAGAAATTTTATCAAGGAGTTTTTATTATGGATATTTATTCTTCTTTACTGACCACTTTGTTAGTTACTGTTTTTACGACACCTACTTTGGCAGCTAGTTTTCCTATGCAAGCCTCTCATAGTATTCCAGCCGCGCAAGAAGCTAAAACTAGCTCAGCTCACTTGCTTCAGAAAGGAGTTAAGGCAAATGTTAATATAAACACAGCAGATGCCGAAACATTGATACTGGAGTTAAAAGGAATTGGCCAAAAGCGTGCACAAGCGATTATTGCTTTTAGAGAGCAGAATGGTCCTTTTAAATCGATTGACGATTTAGCAAAGGTCAAAGGCATTAGTAAAAAAATTGTTGAACAAAATCGTGACAAGATAACTGTTTAAGTTGGTTTGAAAATTAGGAGCAGTAAATTTAGAGTATGTCGGTACGTGTTTCACGAAAGTAACGATAACGAGTGAGGAGTCTGATCAATGCCAAGCGGCTGCCCTTACTCACTAGACTTCTTTCGATTTTTCAAGCATATAATTGATTGCTGCTTCTAAATCGGTTGGCGAGCATTCTAAACAAGCCCCCTTGGGTGGCATGGCGCGGTAGCCGTTTTTTACATGGTTTAGTAAAAGAGATAATTTTTTTTTAATTCGTGACTCCCAATCTTTTTTATTTCCTAGGCGAGGTGCGCCTGCTGTTCCGCTGCCATGGCATAAAATGCAATGGCTCTCAAATATAGTCTTGCCCAAATGATTCTGCGTTTTGTGAAAGGAGGAGCGCTGAGATTGAAGCATGGTTTCTGTACTTATCCGAACTTTGCCAATTGGAGCAATACGGTTTTCGGTAGCTTCGACTGATTGATCAAAAAATTCTGCATGGAGACAAGTGCTAAACCTTAAAAATACAATAAAAGCAATTATTTTTATTGCCCGATTCCCGATGGTCCACATGCAATATTAGACCTCTTGCGAAACGTGGTAATTTAGTCAATTTCATTGTTGAACGCCTGGCTACGGTCCTCATTTACCCGCAGTAAACTCCGGTCCTCGCCAGTCGTTCGCCGCGAACTTGACTACATTTCTGAGTTTCGAAAGAGGTCTATTGTTGATTTGAAGCAAAATTTATAATTTCTAGAGCTGCCCTTAACGCCTAAAAAACAGGCTCTGCTTCCTTATCTTTAGCTTCCATGTTGATTTGGTATTTTCCTTCACAGGCCATTGCATTCAGTTTGGCGCGTTTGTATAGAGCGCGCTGAGCCGCTTTAACATTATGTGTTTTACCGTTCCAAATTTTTAATGCAGGTTCTTGTAGTGCACGGCCATAAGAAAAACTTAAAAGCCAAGGTTGATGTGCGTGTTGTGGTTTGTTTATTGCATTCAAATGCGCGGTTGACAGCTCAGGAGTTTGACCTCCAGACAGAAAGTTAATGCTGGGAACATCGACAGGGACGGTGCGTCGCAATACTGCCAGTGTCGCTTCAGCAACCTCGTCGACACTAGCTTGAGGCGAATGGTGGCTGCCTGTAATAACCATGCTAGGTTTGAGTATAATGCATTTTAATAAAATTTGATGTTTATGCAATTCTTCAAATACGGTATACAAAGTTGATTCAGTGACTTTTGCACAGCGCGCAAGACTATGAGAGCCATCCATTAACAATTCGGGTTCTACAACAGGGACAATGCCATGGTCTTGGCAAATAGATGCATAACGTGCTAGTGCCTGCGCATTGCTTACCTGAGCTAAAGGAGAAGGTAGGGTATCCGAAATAGTAAAAACAGCCCGCCATTTAGCAAAACAAGCTCCTAAATTTTTATACATGACAAGTCGATCCGCTAAACCATCAAGGCCTTCCGTCATTTTTTCTTCTGTATTGAGTGGGATAAGTCCCCTATCCACTTTAACTCCAGGTAGGATACCTTGTTCTTCCAGTAACTCAGGAAAAAGTAGGCCCTCTCTATTGCGTTGGCCTAAGGTTTCTTCATGCAGAATTACACCGCTTATAAAAGCTTCTATTCCGGGAGTGGTAAGCAGTAATTCACGGTAGCTACGACGGTTCTCTACGCTCGACTCTATATGCAAAGCAGCGAAGCGTTTGCCTAGGGTAGTCTGGCTTTCATCAGCTGCCAAAATTCCTTTTCCTGGCGCTGCAAGTCGTAAAATTATCCCTTCAAGTTCGTGAATGGCCATAGTGATTGCTCCTTACATTTTTTCACGTAGAGTACGAAACCGCAGTGTAAACTGGACTTATGCGAAACTTTGAACGTTGCTCTGTACATAAAGCACAAGATCCAGTTGAGCATGCTACTATGGTAGGACAAACTTATCAATTTTCAGTAAAGCACAAATTCCAAATTTTTAGACAGCTTAAGTCCAAAATTAAGGAGCTTATTTTTTTTCTGATTTTTTAGTATAAATTTTGGTAAATTTGCGATACAATTTTTTCTTGGGTGTATTAAGTCCTTCCATCCCGTTTATTTGTAATATCTAAAGATAAATTTAATGAGTTGACAAGTTTACTCGATTAGGGTGGCTTTTTTCTAGATTTTGATGTTTGTTTTAAAACTTATTTAAGTTGTAAGACCTAAAATTGAAAAGGGTGAAGAGGATTTAAATCTGTTTGTATTCCGCAGAGGTGTTAAGCATTATAAGGGGGCAGTTTTCATGAAATTACTAGACGAGATAAGGCAGAAGTTTTCAAATTGGCAGACACACAGAAAGGACTGTCTTGTGGAGCAGAAACGTCTAGAAAGGAAAGCGTGCTTCGAAAAACAAGGTTGGGCATTGCGTGAAGAAAATTTTGCTCAGCTTATAGAACATTTACCTTCCTTGGAATTTTCTTTACAAAAATCCTTCGCCAGTCAAACAGCAGCTGGAGGTCGAACAAAAACTGGAAGAAGAGGAAAATTTAGAGCGTATATCTGCGATGAAGTTGCGAAGAGTGTCTCTTCCGAGTTCAAGTCAGATGACAACGATTTAAGGGAAATGTTGTTCAATTTGATATGCTTTGCAGAAGTGTGGAATGAGGGCGTGTTAAGGAGTCATTCACTACGTCAAGATGAGAAAGCGGAAGGAATAGCGGCAAGCGCAGCATCTGAAAGTGATTCGCCGTTGCTAGAGGAGGTTGAAAGGACTTCTGAGGAGATTAAAAGGACTGATAATGAGCTTAATAAATTACGCCAGACAATTAAATACAAAAAAGATATTCCTAAACCAACTCGACGGGCAGTGCGTGTAGCGATTCTTGCACAGTTGTTTAGACTAACGTACGAAATTGAGCAAAACTTGAAGGGTCAGAAGGAAAATAGGAAAAAGTTAGCTGAATTACGAGCTGCGCTAGTGGCTTGCAATTCAAATGAGAAAGTAAGTGTGCAGCAGATGATAGATGGTGCATCTAATTGCATTGATTTGTTGGAAACAGTTAGCCCGGTTAGTGTCAATTCACCGCCGGACAGTATTAAGAAAAAATATGAAAAAGCAGCCAGGGCAGTCGCTGGTTTTAAAACATGGACTGATAGAATTTTGCAACTCGCAGGTATCGTTTTGATCGCAATTCCTGCGGCGCTGTCTTGTGCTCTTATTACCGGGGGTAGTATTTTTCTGCTACTGTCGGGTTTTGGCGCGCCTATCGGTGTGGTAATTTTCATAAGTGTATTGGTTGCTGTTTCAAGTTTTTCAGCTAATGCTCGTTTCATGTCAATAAATATTCCTGGGTTTTTATTAAGGATTGCCAGAGGGGGGGGGGGAATTACTGAATACATAGATGCACAAGGTAATCGCACGCAAGTGACGCGGTTAACGAAGTCTTTCTTGGTGCTTGCGGTGCCAGTTTCAGTAGCTGTGGGTATCTCTACGGCTGTTTTTACTGCGATGAGTGGCGCAAAAATATTGGCTTTTCTTTTTCCTGCATTAGCTACACTATTCCCCGCAGGGCCTGCCATAATATTAGGGATTTTATGTGTTGCAATCGCTATAGCAATGAGTCTCGTCATGTTTAGAGCGTTTGTAGAGGCAGCGCCAAGCCTTTCCTTTTTTAAAATAGTGCAAGCTATTCGGCGTTTTTTTAATACACTTACTCCCGGTAAATTCATGGTTTGTATCGTTAAAGGGGCGATAATAGGGTTCGTTGTGTTTGGTTTATATACTTTAGTCTTTGCTGGTATACCGCTCTTAGCAGAGACCTTTACGGGGGCTGTTTTTGGAGGAGTTGCTGTAGTGGGAAATGTTGTGGGAGCGATAGTAGGTTGGTTCTCGTTTATAGGCCAAATCCCTTTTACCGTAAGGACTGTGAGCAATTGGTGTGATTTCATGGGAGATGGATTGCGCACCGCATTTAACGGGATATGTGTTTTTTTTCGAATCAGGCAACCAAGAGCAACAGCATGCGCGTCTTCTTCGTCGACGTCGACAAGTATTCTGGTTCGTATATTCGAAAATTTATACTTGTCTTTAAACGCGCTGGGTAATGGAGTATTAGTTGTGCAAAAAACACTTCTCTCTGTTCTGGCTGGTGTAGCTTGTTTTGTTATGTCCTTTTCAGCTAACCTAGTTAGGCCAGATCGAAGTGAGCAGTTGCAGAGGGCAGAGATGGACAGAAAAGCTGTTCAACATCTTCAAGGTCTTGAAGCCGCAGGGCGAGTTTGCACGGAGGGTCGTCAGATCCCATCCTCTCATTCTTTTTGCGCGCATACTGGTCTATCAAGAACAGTATCTTCTCCTAGGTTACTTACTCAGCCGAGTACGTCGTCGTCGGGAGCAGCATTGTTCTCTCATTCAGCATCATCATTTTTTCCGAGCGGAGAATTGTTACCTGATCGAATGAACGCTGGTGGGGTCGTCAGATTTAGCAGCAGAGAATGTTTGTCGTTATTACCACAAACAACAGGGGCAAACCTCACAAGTCCTGCCTTAGTAGCGGTGGCTAATTGTTAGCAAAGACTTAAAATTGGAGACTGGAGTGGTGTAAGAAATCTTATAGCCTCCGTTTCTTTTACCCGCAGTAAACTCCGGTCCTCGCCAGTCGTTCGCCGCGAACTTGACTCCGTTTCTGAGTTTCGAAAGAAGTCTAATGGACTCTTCTTTTTTTAGCATTGCATAAAAAGAGCGTGCTTATTATACTGTGCGGCAATTTAGCAGTATGAAGGGCAAGATGGTTATCAGTAAAATATACCACTCTTCTGTGATGATGCGGCGGATCGGGATAGCGGGTTTAATTGCGGCCATTATGGGCCTTTTTTTTGGTGTAGCACTGTGTAGTTGGCAGGTTGTTTGTTCGTTTGTGTTGGGTATATTCTTGTGGATGCTGCCGAACGGTTACTTTGCTAATAAATTATTCCGTCATTTAGGTAAAATTCCGCCGGCATCTCTATTAAAGGTTTTTTATCAAGCGGAGATACGAAAATTATTGTTAAGTGGATTTTTTTTTGTGGTGATCATTGAGCTAGTTCCAGCCGTTAATTTTCCTGTGCTCCTAGTGGGCTATTTCGTTTCTCAGCTGATCTTTTGGGTACAGTTGGTCATGAAGAGTTATGAAGAACAACGAGGCCTCATATGAGTACTGGACAAACCTCTGCCGATTATGTTCAACATCATCTTGAACATCTCACTTTTAATTTAAAGAGCTTACAGTTCTCGGAAACAGGGTTTTGGAATTTAAACCTGGATACCTTTTTTTTATCCCTTGTATTAGGGGTAGGGTTTTTGGTGTTATTTTGTTGGGTGGCGAATAACGCTGAACCCGGTGTTCCTGGCAAGATACAAAATTTCGTTGAAATTCTCATTGAATTTGTTGATAAAACTGTACGTGAATCATTTCAAGGTAGCAGCCAATTGATCGCGCCATTGGCGTTAACGATTTTTGTTTGGGTATTCTTGATGAATTTTATGGATCTTGTTCCTGTTGACTTTTTGCCAACAGCACTGTCGTTATTTGGCGTACATCATTTCCGTTCCGTACCAACGGCTGATCCGAATACGACGTTTGGGATGTCAATTGCGGTCTTCTTTCTAATCATTTACTATAACCTCAAAATAAAAGGTTTTAAAGGACTCGGTAAAGAAATGCTGACTACACCGTTTGGTCCTTACTTTTTTCCAATTAATGTTATTTTTCGTTTACTAGAAGAGTTTGTGCGTCCTATTTCTTTATCGCTACGGCTGTTTGGAAATCTGTTTGCAGGCGAGTTAATCTTTATCTTAGTTGCTTTATTGCCCTGGTGGATGCAGTGGACTTTTGGTGGTATTTGGTCAATTTTTCATATTTTAATCATACTTATCCAGGCTTTTATTTTTATGATGTTGACCATAGTGTACTTAAGCATGGCGCACGAATCACATATCAAAGAGGCGCATTAGACCTCTTTTTCAAACGGTAGTGGATTTGAGAAGGGGATTATTAATTAATAACGAGAGGGTATAAAAATGGTGGAAGTTGCACAAGTTGTAGCGAATGTTCAGGGGTTAACGGCCATCGCTGCTGCCTTATTAGTGGGATTAGCAGCGTTAGGTACGGCGATCGGGTTTGGTGTTTTGGGTGGAAAATTTTTGGAGGGAGTTGCAAGGCAGCCTGAATTAACTCCGATGTTGATGCTACGGATGTTTTTAATGGCAGGCTTAGTAGATGCTTTTGCAGCTATTTCTATCGTCATGGGATTATATTTGATCTTTGCTAAAAATCCGTTTTTGGCAGAAGTCCTAAACTTTGTTTCTAAACCAGTAACAGGCTAGTGTAGGTCAGTATTTATTATGATTTTGCTGCTGATGCCTCTGATTGTAAATTATTCGAGAAATTGTCGTGGAAATTAATATTACCTTACTAGGTCAGTTAATTACATTTGCTGTTTTTGTTTGGTTCACTATGAAATTTGTGTGGCCACCACTTTTAAAAGCAATGAAAGAGCGGGAACAGCACATTGCAGCGGGTTTGGCTGCTGCGGAGCGAGGTCAACGTTCCTTAGAGTTAGCGCAGCAAGAAGGCTATGAGTATTTGCAACAGGCCAAGCAACAAGCGGCAGAAATTATTAATCAAGCGGGCAAGCGTGCTAATCAAATAGCAGAAGAATCAAAACAACAAATTCGCAAAGAAAGCGAACGCTTGTTATCCATTGCAAGAGCTGATATTCAGCAAGAATGGCAGACTGCTCAGCAAAAACTACGCGCTGAAGTAGCTAATTTAGTCATTACAACCACAGAAAAAGTTTTAGCGCGTTCGCTTGATAGTGGTGCACAGCATGCTTTGCTTAAGCAATCTCTGGAAGAAATTTGATGACAGAGTTGAATTGGGCATCCATTGCAAGGCCCTACGCTAGGGCCGCGTTTTATTACGCGGTAGAAGAAAAAACGTTAGATACTTGGTTTGTTTTATTGGATCGTGCAGCTGCGGTTGTCAAAGCAAAGCCAATGCAGGTTTTATTAAAGGATCCGCGGTTTGATAAGATGGTGGCCTATGAATGCCTGCTTATTGCTTGTAAGCCGCGAGTATTTTTTGCCGGAGAAAATTTTTTAAAGCTCATCGCGTTGCATCAGCGCTTGTTGATCCTGCCAGAGATCGCGTGCTTGTTTAGCAGATATAAAGCGGAGCAAGCGAACCAAATCACAGTACAGGCTATTTCTGCCGTGTCTTTAACGAAGCCAGAAGGGTTAGCATTAGAACTTGCCTTAGAAAGGCGGTTGCAACGAACCGTTAAGCTGGACTATCAGCTTGATAGTGAATTATTAGGTGGACTGGTTGTTCGAATTGGGGATTTAGTGATCGATGGTTCTGTGCGCGGTAAGTTGGAGCGTTTACGTACCACCTTGGTGAATTAAATTGAGAGGCAAGTTATGCAGCAGTTAACTACGTCGGAAATTAGTGAATTAATCAAAGAGCGTATACAGAAATTTGATGTCTCTGCTGAAACTCGTACTGAAGGCAGTATCGTTAGTATTCGTGATGGGATTGTACGTATCTATGGATTGAACGATGTCATGCTTGGCGAGATGATAGAGTTTCCAGGCCCATGTTATGGTTTGGCATTAAATCTAGAACGTGATTCAGTTGGCGCTGTTGTTTTAGGTAACTATGAAACATTAAGTGAAGGCCAAGTTGTGAAATGTACTGGCCGTATTTTAGAAGTGCCAGTCGGTGAAGCATTGCTAGGGCGCGTAGTGAATGCCTTAGGTCAAGCTATTGATGGGAGAGGTTCAATCGCAACTGAGATGAAGGCGCCCATTGAGCAAATTGCCCCCGGTGTTATTTCGCGTCAAAGTGTTTCGCAGCCTTTGCAGACCGGTATTTTAGCTATTGACAGCATGTTGCCGATTGGCCGAGGGCAACGCGAGTTGATTATTGGGGATAGACAAACCGGTAAAACGGCGTTGGGTATTGATGCCATCATCAATCAAAAGAATACCGGTGTGAAATGTATCTATGTTGCCATAGGACAAAAAGCAGCTTCCGTTGCTGCAGTTGTCAGAAAATTAGAAGAACACGATGCTTTAAAACATACCATCATTGTTTCAGCGAGTGCGGCAGATTCGGCAGCTATGCAATTTATTGCGCCTTATTCAGGCTGCGCTATGGGAGAGTATTTTCGCGATCGAGGAGAAGACGCGCTTATCGTTTATGATGATTTGACCAAGCAAGCATGGGCTTATCGCCAGATTTCCCTGCTATTGCGTCGTCCACCTGGGCGTGAAGCATATCCAGGCGACATTTTTTATTTGCATTCTCGTTTACTTGAGCGTGCTGCGCGCGTGAATGCCGAATTTGTTGAAAAGGCCACGCAAGGACGTGTCAAAGGCCGGACAGGATCATTGACTGCCTTACCCATTATTGAGACACAAGCAGGTGACGTTTCTGCGTTTGTTCCTACCAACGTTATTTCTATAACAGATGGCCAGATTTTTTTAGAAACTGATTTATTTAATTCAGGTATTCGTCCAGCTATTAATGCTGGGCTATCAGTTTCGCGGGTAGGTTCTGCAGCGCAGACTAAGATTATTAAAAAATTAGGTGGTGGTATTCGATTAAGCCTAGCCCAATATCGCGAACTGGCTGCTTTTTCACAATTTATGTCCGATCTTGATGAGGCTACACGTAAGCAGCTTGAGCGTGGTCAGCGTGTGACTGAAGTATTGAAGCAAAAACAATACACGCCTTTCAGTGTGGGTGAAATGGCTGCGCTTTTGTTTGCGGCCGATCAAGGTTATTTAGACGACATTGAATTAGCTAAAATTGTTTCTTTCACGGAAGGATTGCTGGCTTATATGCGTTCAATAAAAGCGGATTGCTTAGCTAAAATTAATGAAAGGGGTGATTACAACGAAAGTGTTGCCAGTGATTTGGGTCAAGCAATTACTTTATTTAAAACAACGCAAACTTGGTGACAGTGCATGAGTTTTGCACAAGAAATTCGCGGTAAAATTGTTAGTATCAAGGGCACGCAAAAAATTACGCGTGCGATGGAGATGGTGGCGGCTAGCAAAATGCGGAAAGCGCAGGAGCGTATGGTACTTTCTCGGCCTTATGCGCGTAAAATGCTAGACGTCATTAGTCATATTGCCAGTTGCCACACCGAATATCAGCACCCCTATTTGCAGGTACGAGAAATTAAACGAGCAGGATTTGCTATTATTACTACCGATAAAGGATTATGTGGTGGTTTAAATTCTAATTTATTAAAAATGGCTTTGAAGCAATTTCAGATCTGTCAAGCGGGAGATATCGCTATTGAGCTTGCTGTTATTGGAAGGAAAGGTGAAGCATTTTTTAGACGAGTGGGTGGTAACGTCGTTGCACATGCTGATCATTTGGGCGATAGACCGCAATTACAAGATTTAATTGGTGTTATTAAGATTTTACTAGATGCTTATAAGCAAGGCCGGCTAGACAGCGTAACGATTGTTTATAACGAATTTGTTAACACGATGACACAAAAGCCGCAGATTTTACCCTTACTGCCGATTGTGCCCCCTGAAAAGTCAAAATTAAATTATCATTGGGATTATCTCTATGAGCCCGATTCCAAACCCTTGCTAGAGTTAATATTAACGCGCTATATTGAATCGCAAGTTTACCAGAGTGTGGTAGAGAATACGGCCTGCGAGCAGGCAGCCAGAATGGTAGCAATGAAAAATGCAACAGAAAATGCGGGTGAGCTGATCGGTGATCTACAGTTAGCTTATAATAAGGCGCGTCAGGCAGCCATTACCAAAGAATTAGCTGAAATTGTTGCTGGAAGTGAGGCTGTTTAGGATCTTTCAGCTTGTTTAAGGGCAGCTCTAGAAAAATGAGGACTGTAGCCAGGCGTTCAACAATGAAATTGACTAAATTGCCACGTTTCGAAAGAGGTCTATTGAAGTGAAAGAGCAATTTATAGAGGTGTTTTTAACGATGAAATAAAGCTCATTGCAAAGAATGTGGCATTATCAAGAGTGTGGCTTAAATGAAGAGAAGAATTTATGGTGTCAACTATGAACACGAAATCGACGGAAACTATTGGAAATATTGTTGAAATCATCGGTGCCGTCATCGATGTGCAATTTCAGCGTGGGCATGTGCCGAAGATATATGACGCATTGGTAGTAGGTGATAGCGACTTAGTTCTTGAGGTTCAACAGCAAGTAGGTGATGGCGTCGTACGTACGATTGCGATGGGTAGCAGTGATGGCTTAAAACGTGGCTTGGAGGTGAGTAATAGTGGATCGCCTATCCGTGTGCCAGTGGGCAAACAAACTTTGGGACGAATCATGGATGTTTTAGGCCGTCCTATTGATGAAGCAGGGCCTCTTAATAAAGAAATAAGCTCGCCGATTCATCGTAAAGCCCCCAGTTTTGCTGAACAAGCGGCAAACGAGCAATTATTAGAAACCGGTATTAAAGTTATTGATTTACTTTGTCCTTTTGCTAAAGGGGGTAAAGTTGGATTGTTTGGCGGCGCAGGTGTTGGTAAAACCGTAAATATGATGGAGCTTATTCGTAATATTGCCGTCGAACATAGTGGCTATTCTGTTTTTGCAGGCGTGGGCGAGCGGACGCGAGAGGGAAACGACTTCTACCATGAAATGAAAGAATCAAATGTTCTAGATAAAGTATCTTTGGTTTATGGACAGATGAATGAGCCACCTGGTAATCGTCTACGTGTTGCGCTCACTGGTTTAACTGTAGCAGAAAACTTTCGTGATGAAGGTAGAGATGTTTTGTTGTTTATTGACAATATCTACCGTTATACACTGGCAGGTGTCGAAGTGTCTGCTTTATTAGGTCGTATGCCTTCTGCAGTGGGTTATCAGCCTACCTTGGCGGCAGAAATGGGTGCTTTACAGGAACGAATTACCTCGACTAAAACAGGTTCCATTACATCTATTCAAGCTGTGTATGTTCCGGCGGATGATTTGACAGATCCTTCGCCAGCGACTACTTTTGCACATTTAGATGCTACTGTGGTGCTGTCGCGCCAAATTGCTGAATTAGGGATTTATCCCGCTATTGATCCATTGGATTCAAATAGTCGTCAACTCGATCCTTTAATCGTAGGTCAAGAACATTACGAGGTAGCGCGTGCCGTGCAAAAGACCTTACAGCGTTACAAAGAGCTGAAGGACATCATTGCCATATTAGGCATGGATGAATTATCAGACCAGGATAAGCTTGCGGTCATGCGTGCACGCAAGATACAGCGATTTTTATCTCAACCTTTTTTTGTTGCGGAAGTATTCACGGGGTCTCCCGGAAAATATGTCAGCCTTAAAGAAACGATTCATGGGTTTAAAGCTATTTTAAACGGCGAATATGATAATTTGCCAGAACAAGCATTTTATATGGTGGGTGGAATTGATGCAGCGGTAGCTAAGGCTAGCGCTATATAGGGTTGCCATGACGAAAACTATGCAGCTTGAAATAGTAAGTGCGGAGACTGAGATTTTTTCTGGTCAAGTTGCTCATGTGCTCGTTAGTGGTTTGTTGGGCGAATTAGGTATTTATCCAGGTCATACTCAACTGTTGACGGCGCTAAAGCCAGGACCCATACGGTTTGTAAAGCCTGATGGAGAAGAAGAAATATTGTATATTTCAGGGGGGGTATTGGAAGTCCAGCCAAATCTGATTACGCTTTTAGCGGATACAGCTGTAAGGGCAGTTGATCTAGATGAAATGGCGGCATTAGAAGCAAAGCAACGAGCAGAACATGTCTTAAGCCAGAAACAAGCAGACATCGATTACGCAAAAGCAGCGGTAGAGTTAGCCCAAGCAGTCGCGCAATTACAGGCCATTTCTAAATTAAAGAAAAGAGCGACAGGGAAACGATAGGCAATTTCTCGAGAAATCTAACTCGCGCGTTTGTTGACTAGATAAGCTTACAACCATGCAATCAAGCAAATTACCTAGCCTCTCCAGAAGGTTCTTCGATGTTATTATCCTGGCGGCGGGCCATGGTAAGCGTATGCATTCTAATTTACCTAAGGTATTACATGAACTCGCGGGTAAACCGTTGTTACAATATGTTGTGGAAACCGTTAGCCAATTAAATCCGCACGCCATTTACGCTGTTTATGGAAATGGGGGAGGACGAGTCCCTCACCGTTTAGCGCATTTGCCTGTTACATGGGTCAGACAAAAAGAACTTTTAGGCACTGGCCATGCGGTTGCACAAGCGGTACCACAGATTACACTAGATGATAATCAAGTGCTTATTTTACTAGGAGACACGCCACTCGTCAGTGTGGTGACTTTAAAAAAATTGATTCAGCAAACAAAATCTAAGGAAATTGGTTTAATTACTGTGATGACACAGGATCCTTTCGGGTTGGGTCGCATTCTACGCGATGGACAAGGCAAGGTAATTAAAATCGTTGAAGAAAAAGAAGCGACTTTAAAACAAAAAAAAATACAAGAAGTGAACAGTGGTATTTTTTATATCCCCGTACAATTATTGAAACTTTGGCTTCCTAAACTTAATAAAATGAATGCGCAAGGTGAGTACTATTTAACGGATGTTATTGAAATGGCAGCGGAAGCAAAAATAAATGTGATAACGGTTTCGTCTGATATAGAAGGTGAAATGCAAGGCGTAAATGATAGAGTACAACTTGCCAAACTTGAGCGTTATTATCAACAACGACAAGCCGAAAAATTTATGTTACAAGGAGTTACTTTGCGTGACCCCAGCCGCTTCGATCTGCGCGGTAAACTAACGGTAGAAAAAGATGTCATTATCGATATCAATGTTATTTTAGAGGGTGAAAATAGGATTGGTAAAAATAGTTTTATAGGACCGAATACTACACTCAAAAATGTCAAAATTGGTTCTGGGGTAGAAATAAAAGGTTACTGTCTGATCGAAGATGCGATCATTGGTAATAATTGCATTATTGGTCCTTTTGCACGCATTCGACCAGGTACAAAATTAAAAAATAAAATTCATATTGGAAATTTTGTCGAAATTAAAAATAGTCAAATTCAATCAGAAACAAAGATTAATCACCACAGCTATATTGGTGACGCAATTATTGGCAAACACGTCAACATTGGTGCGGGAACCATTACCTGTAATTATGATGGCGCCAGGAAACATCAAACGATAATTGAAGACGGTGTATTTATTGGTTCTAATACAGCATTAATAGCACCTATTCAGGTCGGTAAAAAAGCAACCATAGGAGCTGGGTCGGTGTTAAGTAAAGATGTTCCTTCTGGAAAGCTAACGCTTAGCCGCGCAGAAACTCAAACAATTGATACGTGGAAACGTCCGGTCAAGAAAAAAAATTAGATTAGACCTCTTTCGAAACTCAGCAATTGAGTCAAGTTCGCGGCGAACAACTGGCGAGGACCGGAGTTTACTGCGAGTAAATGAGGACCGTAGCCAGGCGTTCAACAATGAAATTGACTAAATTACCACGTTTCGAAAGAGGTCTATTGATTTGCAGTGTGGGAAATATTTCTGAATTAAGTTATTGAGGATCGCGATGGTTTCGGTATCCGGTTCGCCTGAATGATCGCTGGGTCTAAAATGCATTTGAAAAACTTGTAAAATAGTACGAGTTTGTGTATCTAGTTGGCCTGTGATGTCAATACCATAGCCATAGATCTGTAAATCGCTTTGTAACTTTTTAATATTAATGATACTGTTACTGAGCTTAAGCTCTTTTTCATCAAACCAGGCGCCGATTCCATTTTCATAAAGCTTTTTCCAAGGAAATAAAGGACCTGGATCAATCTTCCTGTCCGGTGCTATGTCGCTATGGCCAAGAACATGAGTAGGGTGAATGAGATAGCGTCCAACAATATTTTTTGCCAGTTTAATGACACTTTGTATTTGATAGTCAGTAAATGGATAGAAAATGCGTTTACCTGCTTCATCTCGATAGCCCAAATTAACGATTTCTATCCCAATAGACGTATCATTGAGATTGGTTTTCCTTTGCCAAGTACTTACGCCGGCATGCCAAGCGCGTTGATGACTTTGTACTAATTGGCAAATTTTTCGTTCGCCATCCATGCTCGTTTCTGGAATCAGATAATGCGCACTTACTTTTTTCGCTGGGTCAGTTAATATTTGCAACGAACTTTCGAAATCAAGTGCAGTATAGTGCAAAACCAAAGAAGAAATACCTTGATCACGATCATCGTAATTAGGTGAAGCGTGGGTTTGATCGATAATTAGATGTTTGTCAATAAGGGTGCTCATAGGAATACTCTTTATTTTTATGAGTTTTCGTTATGGTTTATTTGAATGGATGATGTCCCACCAATTTTTTTTCAAATAGCTGGCCAACAGAGGGGGATCCGATTCTACAAAGTTTTTCTTGATATTTATCAATATAGATTGCGCTACCTGTTTATCAAGATTGCTGAGCAAAACTCCCCCGACATGAGGAGGAGCACATAAAATGAGTTGTTTATACTGATGGTTATCTAGCCCTTTTTTTAATAAATTAGCCAGGTTTTTTGTGAAGTGATCGAGCTCTACATCGCGAGGGCTGTTGGCTGCTTCGTAGGTCCCTTTTGCAGAATGGGCGGTTTGGTAGTGACCGGGTCCATCGGAAATCAAGTCACTGTTTTTTAGTTGAGCGCTTGGATTCTTCAGGCTTTCTAGCAACGTTAAGGTATGTTGCTCGTAAAAATAAATATGGCCTAGGCTATTGTTCAAACTGATGACCCAAATCATCCTTACTCCTTCTATTATTCTATAACGCCACAGGCCACTCGACTGTTGCCACCACCTAGCGGTTTGGGGCTATCAGAATAATTGTCACTGCCAGCATGAATCACGAGAGAGTGATTTTTTAATGCTTGCTCTTGTAAACGCGGAGCAAGGACAGGCGTGGTAGCTTTACCATTTTTGTCAACTTCTAATACAGGTAGATCCCCTAAATGGCCTTTTCCATAAGGTCCTAGATGACGATCCGTATGTTTTGGATCAAAATGACCGCCTGCTGCCATGCCGTTATCGAGACAGGAAGGATTTTGATGTATATGAAAGCCGTGCGGACCTGGTGGTAAGTTATACAGATCGGGCGTTAGTAACATACCTTTTGGAGTTTGTTTGGCCGTAACATTGCCGATGGATTCTCCTAAGCCTTGCTTAGCAGTGAGATACATAGGAATAGTAATATCGGCAAGAGTGGAAGTACTTGCTAAAAAACCAACAACACACATACTATATCGTATACACTTTAACATAGTCTTTTCTCTCGATTGAAATTGTGAAGTATAGCAATTATCTTAGAATTCGCATCTTTTGCCAAATTGCATGCTGGCTAGCGAGCATTAGCCATTCGTGAAACAGCTGCATCCACGTCGTCTGCAGTAGCCGCCGCATCATATCCGCTGGAAGTAGGTGCTGTAGACCACCAAGTAAGGCTTTCTGGAGCCGCATCATAGAGCGATTTTATTCCGCTAGCAGTGCATGTTGTAGAAAAAGTATCTCTTTCTTGCAACAGATCCTCAAAAGTAAGCTTGTGTCCGAACTTCATACTATATTCTTCTACAAAAGTTTTTGCGTTTTCAACGAAGAAATGTGCGATTTGTGGATTAAGCTTGTCCTTTTCGGGTAAAGAAAATATCAACTTATATAAATCGGCTGTCATTTTGGAACGAGTTCCGAAAATTCCATGAATCCTTCCTACAGAGCTTTTGCTACGATTTTTTGTAAAAGCAATAAGATTGCTGAGATCGTCGTTCTCGCAACAAACTCGAGCAGCTTGGATTATTCTCGGTAGCTTTGTTCCGCAGAATGCTTTGCCTTCCTGTTCCCAGCATTCATGAGCTACAATTCGTTTAATTGCTTCCAAAGAGAGAGTCATACTTTTCCGTAGTTCTTTAATTTTTTGTTCGATTTCTGCTGAAGTTGTATAACAAGTTGATTGTTCTTTTATTGTATCAGGAATAGACCCTTTCCCCTTAATAGGTGATTTAAATGACATTATTTCTTCGCCATTATAGTAGCACAAACGGAGAGTAAGCCGCTTCGGCAGTCTATTTGGATCCTGTGAAAAATGCTTGTGCAACGCAGTAAGAATATCCTTTCTGTCGTCGACATGCTCTATTACAATTTCATCACCAGGATGTAGCTTGGCTGCTCTATAAGCACGGTCTTGAATAAGTAGGCACTTTAGTTCATCAAAAGGCGTCGTACATTGATCTAATTTTTTATTAGCTGCTTCCTGGAAAGCGTTAGCTTGACTGGTATCGTTAGGGTAAGACCTAAAAATTAGGTCCACTATTTCCATGAAATTGTATCCTGTAAGTCTATCATTATCCCTATCTGCCAGTAGATAAGGATCAATAAGGGTTGGGGATTTGTCGGTTATAACTTTTAATAAATGAGATTCTACCGCCATAATCGCCGGTATGCAGCTACCAATATATCGGGGATGCTCTAAAGCAGGGTTAGGGTAGCCGTTGTAATGGTCAAGAAAAAAACTCTGCCGATTAGTAGATAAACCTATTATATTTAGATTTGCCTTTAACTTTGCACGCTGCATTAGATAATGGTCAAAAAAAAGCTCATTACAGTCAATGAATTCCTTTGGCAGAAATTTAACATCGCATAGCGCAGGTAGTTCTGAACTACCACCTCTGAGCCGTGCATTCTCGATAGCCTGCTGTGTCGCTTTTTTATGGTAGGCCACATTAAATAAACAACCATCCATATCCAAAAGTACTATATATACTTTCAACATAAGCCTCCTTGTTGTTGATAAATAGCAGTAGTCACAAGGACAGTATGAGCCTGAATGACTAAGGTAGTATTAAAATATGATTACTTCGATTTTATATTTTTTGTCTTTTTTCAAATAGTTATGAATTTTTTGCGCCATTAATATTTTAAATTGCAATTATTTTATTTAACTTATTGAAAAATAATAGAATTTTGGCGCGCCCGGAGAGATTCGAACTCCCGACACCCAGGTTCGAAGCCTGGTACTCTATCCAGCTGAGCTACGGGCGCATACCTCAATGAGGCCCCGCAGTCTAACAGTTTATACCTCATCCAGCTAGACTCTGCTTCCTACTTTTTCAATAGCGAAACTTCGCATTCTCGTATTACCTACTCGGATGTGGGGTGTGAAAAAAATCTATTATTAGGCCGTTGTTTTTGATGCCTAACCACTACAAAATGATATTAAGAGAGATATAACCCCCTAATAATTTTATCTCAGTCAGTGCGCATAACATGTCGCGGTCCATCACCAACTTCCAATCGGTAGTGGCTGACTCCTTCTCTAAACCTTTTGACCCTTTATTAGACCTCTTTCGAAACGTGGTAATTTAGTCAATTTCATTGTTGAACGCCTGGCTACGGTCCTCATTTACTCGCAGTAAACTCCGGTCCTCGCCAGTCGTTCGCCGCGAACTTGACTCTATTTCTGAGTTTCGAAAGAAGTCTATTATATAGTACTAAAATTTTAGGGAATAGCTATAAAACCAAATTTATTACTTTTCCTCAACCCTAGTTATTACTGACACAAGCGGTGTCATCTTTGATAGAGCAGCTGCTTGTTATCATACTGGCCAACTTTTTCCTTTGCAGTAGTAACTGATTGACTGTGAAGAAGAGCAGGTTTAGAGAAAAAATAAGTAGAAGCGGAACAGTTTTCTTTTGAATGTTTTTTAAGATCTTTTTGCGCAGAATCTATTGCGAAGACCTTGTTTATAGTTGAATTGCGCTTGCTGTAACTCTGAAAGAAACCCCCAGCATGAGTCTGATTTACTAAATGTGTGTTTCGATTGCTGACATTTTCGCCAGGAAACCACGCATCTATTTCTTCTTCGCTCGGGTTAGCAAATTCGCGAGGCAAAGTTTTTATACCTGGTTCTTCAGTAAAATGCTTCTTGTATTCTTTGTAAACAGACCCATATTTTTCCGGCGTTGGCGGGCCGTGCTTGATTAACATTGTTTCTAACAGATTAAAAGCATTTCTAAAAGTGAGTGGAAACTCTAATGGACCTTTATACAAGATATCTCTTGCAAATTTTTCGGTAACTTCTGGATGCTGGTTAAATCTTTCTCTATACGAGTCTACCAAGGAAAGGCAGTCCAAACAGACCATTCTATGTAAACTTGGGAAGCGTTCTTGAGCCTCAGGGCTTAACAAAAAACTTGTGAGAAAATACGCATTTGTAAAGTTATCTGTGCCATTTTTCAGCGAAAAAAGATCCTCCCCCCTGCCGTAATGGTCTGGAAATTCCACATGCCCAGTACTACCAAGTAAACTTGGGAAGCGTTCTTGATCCTCAGGGCTTAACAAAAAACTTTTGAGAAAATACGCACTTGTAAAGTTATCTGTGCCATTTTTCAGCGAAAAAAGATCCTTCCCCCTGCCGTCATGGTCTGAAAATTTCATAAGATTCGTAAAAATCTCCATCCTGTTCTTGCGCGGAGGTGGTACCATTACATTGTCCATTAGAGGAACCCAATAACGCCCAGTACTACCAATGTAGCTAAGAAAATCTCGAAACGAAAAACTTGCGACACCTTCCTTAGAAAAAAGTGCAGCTAAAAAATAGGTTTGCAAAAGATGACTACACATCCCATGTGGTATGAAGTGCGGGTCTATATATCCTCCTTCATCACAATACATATTCCCTTCTTTTATAGACCGTGTTGCTTCATTTGGAGGAACATACCCTCTATAGACGACAGTTTCTTTAGTATTTATCCCATGAGGAAATAAAAATTTGTTTAGAACCTGAACTAAGAGATATCTTTGATTTTTTATCTTAGAAAAATTTTCATAAGCACCAGGTCCATCACATGGCACTGTAAATTTAGTATGAAACCCGCTTTGATTTGGTACTTCTTTTATAATTTCAACGGGAAGCTTAGAGATAGGACGATTACCTATTACGTTCTGAGTTTCTGTTTCTAGCTTCTCAAAAAGCATCATAATAAAGTTCCAATCTTCTTTGTTTTTCACTTTAAACAGCTGCTGTGCTTTGTTATAAAAAATATTTAATTCCTTTTGCTTTTTATGGTCTACTGCTAAACATACCCTTGTGTGTTTTGAATTTACAACAATTGGTATTGCTGTCTTGTATTCTATTAGATGTATAGCTGAACTTGCTTGATATCTTGCCTGTGGATTTGAGTTAAACTTTAGAGTGGTGCGTTGAAATTCTGGTACTATGCTGTTCTGCTGTTCTGCTGTTCTGCTGTTCTGCTGTTCTGCTGTTCTGCTGTTCTGCTGTATATTAGTTGTTTTGTAGTTGGCATGTTCTCTATCCTTTTAATATTTATTACTAATAAGGTTAATAATACATTATTAAACAAATATTAATACCCGATAAGGTATCTTATCCATCCCTCTGACGGATATGCTAAACTATATCTTAACTACAAGCCAGGATGATAGCGAGCCGCAAGCCGCCAAGCATTTAATTCAGGAATTAATACAGGCTTTCCCGCAGGAAAAAGAGGTTATTATGACTTTTGCACAACAACTAAAAGAAGACTATAAGCAGGAATGTATGGCTACCCTAGCGCAGCAGTTAGAACAAAAGGGCCTACAGCAAGGCCGCGAAGAAGGGCGTGAAGAAGGCCGGCATGAGGGAATGTTAGCTATTGCTAGAAGGCTTCTGCTGGAAGAGGGTGCATCACCTCAGGCTGTTAAAAGGTTAACCGGCCTATCTGAAGCTGAAATTATGGAGTTGGTTTAGGAGCTAAAATCCTATCAAAATAAGGAGGGATCTATGCGTTATTCTTTGAATCCTGAGCTGGCCACTATTCTGAAAAAGAGTTGGAATGAGATAGGACTCTCTGAAGAAGTTCAAGATAACCTACTAGAGCTCATGGATATAGCTGCCATTGCCATTCGCAAAAGGAATCTCGCCGTATTGCCCAATGCCTAGTTGATGAAGGCTTATTGTCTGCACAAATTAGAAGCATTACTGGATGCTTTGTCGAAGAGCTTTATCCTTCTACTGTTTTTCATTAGACCTCTTGCAAAACGTGGTAATTTAGTCAATTTCATTGTTGAACGCCTGGCTACGGTCCTCATTTACCCGTAGTAAACTCCGGTCCTCGCCAGTCGTTCGCCGAGAACTTGACTACATTTCTGAGTTTCGAAAGAGGTCTATTGTTGAACGCCTGGCTACGGTCCTCATTTACCCGCAGTAAACTCTGGTCCTTGCCAGTCGTTCGCCGCGAACTTGACTCAATTGCTGAGTTTCGAAAGAAGTTTATTGATTATTGCTGTTCGTTCGCAAGAGAACGTTGCAAGAGCTTCCGCCGGGCGGTTATACGTGCGTAGTAGCCACCTTAAAGGTACTGTCCAAAAGGCGAAGATTTTGCAAGTGGTTTATTTTTGGGCCATTGTATAAGTATTACGCCTAGTAAAATCGTAATAACTCCTACACCTTCTGTCCACTGAGGGTGGTGATGGAAAAAAATAAAATCCCATAAAACAGCCATAATAGGGACCACATACAGTACTGCACTGGCTCGAACAGCATCCCATTCACGAATCAGATGGTAATAGATGATCCAAGCTAAGGTTGTTGAAAATAAGCCCATATAAACACAGGCTACCCAGAGTAGAGGCGCATGGAATAGTAGGGCTACGCTAGGCCAGTTTTCAAAACAAAGTGAGGCGAGTGCTAAAAAAACGACACTAGCCCAAAGTTGATGATAAATGTTTGCGTAAAAATCCAATTTAATTTGACCTGACAACATTTGTTGATTAAGCAAGTTGGCTATTGAATAGCTAACAGCCATTAACAATACGGATAGAGTGCCCAGGAAATATCGTGGGGTATTATTGAAACTAAGCAAGGGCAAAAAAATAATACAAATACCTAGTAAGCCGGCCGACAGACCTAAATATTTGAAAGGAGAAAAATTGCTGGTTTTATAAAAAATTAAGCTAAAAAGTAAGGTAAAAATCGGCACTGTCCCATTTAAAATTCCGGCCAAACCCGATGAAATATATTGCTCGCCCCAAAATAAAAAGAAAAAAGGGAATCCTTGCGAGAAAAGACCCATAATCCAGATACGCCAACGGAAGGAAAAAGGAACGGACACATTTTTTTTTAAGAAGAAAAATATAATGCTGAGGAAAAATAAAGCGAATCCCACCCTCAACATGGCCGCAAAAAAGGGAGGCACTGTGCTCACGGCTTCTTTAATGGCAACAAATGAACCTCCCCAAAAAGCAGCAAGTAAGAAAAACCATAGGTAATTAATGTTTTTATATGCCATGGTGGTCAACTCGTATGAACGGCCAAACTAGTGAGCTTTTGTAAACTGCGTGGTAGTTTATGTCCTCTTTGTCCACGGTTACCTCGGTAATGCTTAAGGTCTGTGGGTTTTAAGAGTATATGTCGTTTCTCAGAAATAATGAGCAATGCACTATTTTTTGTTGGTAATACAACGATACTAATGACATATTCTTCGCGTTTTTTGGATTTTTCAGGAAGTATTTGAATTATTTTATTGCCCTTACCTCGAGGTAAAATAGGCAATTCTTTGGCGGCAATGATCAGCAAGTAACCACTGTTAGTAGCAATAGCAATTTGGTTGTTTTCTAAGTCATCTACTAACTGTGGTTGTAACACATGGCTTTGTTCCGGTAATTTTATCAAAGTTTTTCCATTTCGATTCTTAGAAGAAAGTGCAGTTAGTTGTGTAATAAATCCATAGCCGGCATCTGAAGCTAACAAAATAGATTGTTCAGTATTTCCAGTGATAACAGCTTCAAAGCTTGCTCCTTCCGGTGGATTAAAGCGACTTGTTAAAGGTTCGCCGGCGCCACGTGCAGAGGGCAGTGTATGGATAGGGGTTGCATAACTGCGGCCTGTTGAATCAATAAACACGGCCAGTTGATTGCTGCGGCCTTGTATCGCTACTTTCAGTGAATCTCCCGCTTTAAAATTTAAACTGCTTACCTCAAAGTCATGGCCTTTCGCTGCACGTATCCAGCCTCGTACAGAAAGGATAATGGTCATTGGTTCTGCAGGAATAATTTCTGTTTTCTGGAATGCTTGAGCAGCGTTGCGCGTAACAAGTTTCGAGCGGCGTTCATCGCCATAGAGGTTTGCATCTTTTTGTAGTTCATCTCGGATTAAGCGTTTCAATTCCTCCTTAGAGGCTAAGATTTTCTGTAATTCATCACGTTCAGCGGATAGATTCTTTTGTTCTACGCGAATCTTGATTTCTTCAAGCTTGGCTAATTGGCGCAAACGTATTTCTAAAATAGCATCGGCTTGTATAGTGCTTAACTTAAAACGTTGCATTAGTTTTGCTTGAGGTTCATCATCCTGGCGGATTATTTGAATGACTTCATCAATGTGCAGATAAACAATCAAAAAGCCTTCAAGTAAATGCAGACGATGTAAAATTTTCTCTAAGCGAAACGTTAAACGTCTACGAACCGTTGCTTGCCGATAGGCTAGCCATTCTTGTAAAATGGTCAACAGGTTTTTGACCTGAGGACGCCCATCTAGGCCAATCATATTAAGATTAACGCGGTAGCTTCGTTCCAAGTCGGTGGTTGCAAACAAGTGGTCCATTAATGCGTCGACATTGACACGATTTGAGCGAGGAATGATCAGCAAACGGGTTGGGTTTTCCTGATCTGATTCATCACGTAGATCTTCCACAAGGGGAAGTTTTTTTTCACGTATTTGTTCCGCAATCTGTTCAATAATTTTTGCTCCAGATACTTGATACGGTAAAGCGGTAATAACAAGCTGGCCCTCTTCTTCTTTGTAAACCGCGCGTGCTCGAATGGTGCCCTGTCCTTGTTGGTAGATCTTACGGATTTCTGTTAGTGGGGTAATAATTTCTGCTGCCGTAGGAAAATCAGGTCCTTGAATATGTTCACAAAGTTCTGTGAGCGTTGTTTTAGATTCGTCTAATAAACGTATGCAGGCGCTGACGACTTCTTGAAGATTATGCGGTGGAATATCGGTTGCCATGCCCACAGCAATACCAGTGGCTCCATTTAATAGGATATTAGGTAAGCGAGCAGGTAAAAGACTGGGTTCTTCTAAGGTAGCATCGAAATTAGGCACCCAATCGACAGTGCCATCGCTGAGCTCGGTTAACAAAGCTTGTGCATACTGAGTCAAGCGTGATTCGGTATAACGCATGGCCGCAAAGGATTTAGGATCGTCTTGAGAACCCCAATTGCCTTGGCCATCGATAAGTGGATAGCGATAGGAAAAGGACTGTGCCATGAGCACCATAGCCTCGTAGCACGGTCCATCACCATGCGGGTGGAATTTACCGAGTACATCACCGACTGTTCTCGCCGACTTTTTGTATTTTGCCACAGCGGTCAGTCCTAATTCTGACATGGCATAGATGATTCGCCTTTGTACCGGTTTTAGACCATCCCCTATATGGGGTAACGCTCTATCGAGAATGACATACATGGAGTAATCAAGATAAGCTCTTTCAGTAAAGACGCGTAACGGTTGCTGTTCAATAACTGATCTTGATGCGGACGCGTTGACTTTGGCCATGTACAACCTTTCGAAGTGAGGATCCTTTCGGTTTTATTCTGAGATCACGGATTTTGTGCAGTATAAGATGCTTAATGGATTTTACAATAGACCTCTTTCTAAACGTGGTAATTGAGTCAATTTCATTAGACCTCTTTCGAAACGTGGCAATTTAGTCAATTTCATTGTTGAACGCCTGGCTACGGTCCTCATTTACCCGCAGTAAACTCCGGTCCTCGCCAGTCGTTCGCCGCGAACTTGACTAAATTTCTGGGTTTCGAAAGAAGTCTAATACTTACTCCCTTTTGGAGGCCAGTAGTTAAAAAAAGTAGCTCAGAAAAGATTTTTTTCAGAAAACATGAGCATAGTTCAGTTAAACTCGTAAGTGAGGCTTATTAAATGCTTCACATCGATACCTTGATTAGGTGGTAGGAGTCCTGCATTTGAGTAATGTAAATAATGGTAACTTGAGGACCAGGCCTGTGTCGTTCCCCAATGCACGCCTAAACCGATCAAATCTTGAAACGCAAAGTGTCCACCAAGGTTTCGATGCCCTAGGTGATTATTAGACAGTAAACTGCCCCCTATGCCAAATTCCACATAGGGCTTGCCACCTAAGAAGTACTTTTCTCGGGTTTGTAATCGTATGACAGGCGAAACCGCGACGATATAGATGGTCTTCGGCTGATCGATTTGAGGAGGATTTACGTACCAATTGGAAAAACTAGGCTCCCAGTAACCAATCAAATTGATGGGTGATGCGGAAAATTTAGTGAACGGCCGCAGCCCCCCCAAAGCAAGGCGATAGCCTTCTAAACTGTCGGGGTTGCCGCTTCCGTAGGAGAATCTTAACCAGGGTGTAAAAGCAGAGGCCTCCTTGGGGCCTAAGCTTGTGAACACCAGCACGGTTACTAAAATAAAATAACTACATTTTTTCATTAGACTTCTTTCGAAACGTGGTGTTAGTCAATTTCATTGTTGAACGCCTGGCTACGGTCCTCATTTACTCGCAGTAAACTCCGGTCCTCGCCAGTCGTTCGCCGCGAACCTGACTAAATTTCTGAGTTTCGAAACGTGGTAATTTAGTCAATTTCATTGTTGAACGCCTGGCTACGGTCCTCATTTACTCCCAGTAAACTCCGGTCCTCGCCAGTCGTTCGCCGCGAACCTGACTAAATTTCTGAGTTTCGAAACGTGGTAATTTAGTCAATTTCATTGTTGAACGCCTGGCTACGGTCCTCATTTACTCCCAGTAAACTCCGGTCCTCGCCAGTCGTTCGCCGCGAACCTGACTAAATTTCTGAGTTTCGCAAGAGGTCTAATGTACAATTGGGATAAAAGAAAGCTTCAACGAGTCTAAATTTTATTTTAGAATCCGTTCTGTTATAATACAGTTCTATTTCGATTTCAAGGGACATAAGAATTATATGCAGCCAAATATACATCCATCCTATGACGTAGTTACAGTAACTTGTAGCTGTGGAAGTAGCTTCCAGACTCGCTCTAGCTTAGGTGAGCCAACGCTCCATATCGAGGTCTGTTCTAAGTGTCACCCTTTCTATACGGGTAAACAGAAGATTGTCGATACCAGTGGGCGGGTCGATAAATTTAAGCAAAAGTACGGAAATCGTTCGGGGAAAGCATCTTCTGATGTATCTAACGACGCTGCAGAAGCAGCGTAATTTGCATCATTTCACTGTTCGTCTCACTTTTAAATAGATTCTTAGTTTTAAAACAAAGTTAGTCCGATTTATTGATTACTATGGTGGAGGGGGGGTGTGGATTTATGCCGAAGAAATGTATTGGCTTTTTTCCCTGGCTAGTATGCTGTTTGGGAGCACTTTTTTACTGTTATGAGTATGGTTTGCGAATCTTGCCCAGTGTAATGACTGAAGATTTGCTAAAAATGTTTAGTATCAGTGGTGTGGCATTTGGCAATTTAGTTGCTTTTTACTATTACGCTTATACTCCCATGCAGCTGCCAATCGGAATTATGATGGATCGATTTGGTCCTCGCAAATTGCTGGCATTTGCCTCTTTAGTTTGTGCGTTAGGGACTTATTTGTTTTCTCATCATTACCTACCTACTGCACAGCTTGGACGTTTTTTAGTGGGGTTTGGTTCAGCATTTGCTTTTGTTGGTGTCCTGAAACTCGCTTCCCTTTGGTTTCCGCCGTCGCGTTTTGCTTTCATTGCGGGTATGGCTACTTCTCTAGGAATGGTGGGTGCCATGGTGGGAGACATCGTATTGTCAAAACTGGTCGTCTCACTAGGCTCTAATGTGACGCTCTATCTCGCAGCGGCAGTAGGCGTTGTTTTGACGATCGTGATGTGGTACGTGATACCAGAAACCAAAGCAGTCAAAACAGTGGCGGCTTCCGCTTCTTCTAAACTAAGCTATCGCGAGTTTTTTCAGGCAGTTTTTAAGCTTTGTAAAAATCCACAAATGTGGTTGGTTGGTATTATAGGGAGTTTTTTATATTTATCACTTTCAGGTTTTGCAGAGATTTGGGGAATTCCTTATTTAATACGTGTTCATGGCTTATCGAATATCTCCGCAGCAGCGGCTATTTCCTTTGTCTTTTTGGGCTGGGCTATCGGAGGTCCGTTAGTAGGTTGGATTTCGGACAAAGTAGGCAACCGGCGTTTCCCAATAATTATCGGCGCATTGCTAGGAGCGTCACTATTCGCGCTGGTTATCTATTTTCCAAGTATGGCGAGCCAGTACCTGAAAACTTTACTATTTTTGTTTGGAATTTGTAGTTCAGTGCAAATTATCATTTTTCCTATTGCTAGGGAGCTTAATGTGCAGGCTTTGTCAGGCACGGCTATTGCAGTGACTAATTTACTGGTTATGTTAGGTGGGGCTTTATCTCAACCTTTGATAGGAAAAAGCTTGGATATCCTGACAGGTGTCCATGTAAAAGGGAACTTAATGGCTTTTTCAATTGAAAGTTTTCAGCATGCACTGACCGTTATCCCTATTACATTTGTCCTGTCGGCGATATTAGCATTGTTCGTCAAAGAGTCGTCCAAGCTGCTGCAAGAGGATCCGTCGTCGGAGGGCGTGGGGAGTGCTATGGATACGGGCATTCCCCCAGCATTTTAAGCGCTTTCCCTATTTTATGCAGCGCTTTTTTTAGTTCCATGATATCGAGAGCGAAGGAAAGTCGTAGATGGTTTGGTGCACCGAAGGCTGAGCCAGGGACCGTAGCAACATCCGCCGTATCAAGTAGATAATTAGCAAGTTCGTAGTCTGAGCTAAATGATTTGTCAGTTCCGATGACGCCCGTAAATGAAGGAAAGCAATAAAAAGCACCTGTGGCGGGTAAGCAGCTTATACCAGGGATGTCGTTCAATGCTTTTGAAAGGAAATCATGTCTTTTTTGATATTCCTCGTTCATCACAAGTACACAAGTTTGATCGCCGGTTAATGCGGCTTGTGCGGCTATTTGTGCAATAGAGTTAGGATTCGAAGTGCTTTGCGATTGTATGTTAGCCATGGCTTGTATAATTTCCTTAGGTCCTGCGGCAAAGCCGATACGCCAGCCAGTCATGGCGTAGGTTTTCGAGCAGCCGTTTAACACAATTGTTCGGTTATACAATTCCGGACACACATTAATAATATTTTCAAAAGCTGGTTTCCCCCAATAGATATGTTCATAGATATCGTCTGTGAGAATAAATATCTGTGGGTTCTTTAATAAAACTTCGGAGAGTGCTTTGAGTTCTGCATGCGTGTAAACCATGCCGGTTGGATTGGAAGGGCTATTGACAATCAGTAAGCGTGTTTGCGGCGTAATAGCGGCCGTTAATTGTTTGGGTGTGATTTTTAAGTGCTGTTCAATGCTCGTTGGAATAACAACGGGTTTGGCTTCAGCTAGTAATGCTATATCCGGATAAGAAACCCAATAAGGGGCAGGAATAATAACCTCGTCTTGTGGATTCAAGAGCGCTTGCATGAGATTGTAAATACTTTGCTTGGCGCCGCTAGAAACAATGATCTGGTCGGGTGAGTAAGATAATTGGTTTTCTTTTTCAAATTTCTCAACGATAGCCTGCTTTAGACTAGGGATACCATCAACTGCTGTATATTTAGTAAAGCCTTGATATAAAGCCTGATGGGCGGCTTGTTTAATAAATTCAGGGGTGTCGAAATCAGGTTCACCCACCGTGAGATTAATGATGGGTCTACCTGAAGCCTTTAAACGATTGGCGGCGGCCGAAAGACTTAAAGTAGGTGATGGCTTTATCTGCGTGACACGATGCGCAAGTTTTATTTTCATGGAAATGAGAAAGAATCATTATTTCAATAAACAATAGACCTCTTTCGAAACTCAGAAATTTAGTCAAGTTCGTGGCGAACGACTGGCGAGGACCGGAGTTTACTGCGAGTAAATGAGGACCGTAGCCAGGCGTTCAACAATGAAATTGACTAACACCACGTTTCGAAAGAGGTCTAATGACCACAGACGTTAAAATATACGTTTAAAGGAACAGCAATGCTATTATCCGCGAGAGATTCATGATTAGCAATCCCATGTCAAAACCCTTTGTGTTAGTTTCTAGCTTTAAACCGGCCGGTGATCAACCGCAGGCAATCAAGGGACTGATAAAAGGACTAGAAGCAGGCTTAGCCCAGCAAACATTGCTCGGGGTTACGGGTTCTGGTAAGACGTTTAGCATTGCATATGTGATACAAAAAAGTCAACGACCGGCCATTATTTTAGCGCCCAATAAAACATTAGCGGCGCAGTTATATGGTGAAATGCGTGCTTTTTTCCCCAACAATGCGGTGGAATATTTCGTTTCTTATTACGATTATTATCAACCGGAAGCCTATGTGCCTACGACGGATACTTTTATTGAAAAGGATGCTGCCATCAATGAACATATCGAACAAATGCGCTTGTCGGCCACAAAATCCTTATTGGAACGCCGCGATGTCATTATTGTGGCAAGTGTTTCCGCCATCTACGGTTTAGGCGATCCGAATACTTACGTTGACATGATGTTACATATACGTAGAGGCGATCAGATCGATCAGCGTTTCATCTTACGTCGCTTGGCAGAATTACAATATACGCGAAATGATAGCGATTTTCGTCGTGCAACATATCGTGTGCGCGGCGATATCATTGATATCTATCCAGCTGAATCAGCTGAAGAAGCCGTACGAATTGAATTACTCGATGATGTAATCGAACAGTTAAGTTATTTTGACCCGCTTACTGGATCATTGTTACGACGAGTCCCTCGTTTGACAATCTATCCAAAAACACATTATGTGACACCTCGTTGGCGTATCTTACAAACGATAGAATTTATTAAAACAGAGTTACAGGAACGTTTAGCTCAACTTAAAGCAGCGGGTAAACTTGTGGAATGCCAGCGTTTAGAACAGCGTACACAATTTGATATTGAGATGTTATTAGAATTAGGCTATTGCAATGGAATTGAAAATTATTCTCGCTATTTATCGGAACGTGAGCCTGGCCAGCCGCCGCCTACTTTATTGGATTATTTACCGCGAGATGGTTTGATGGTTATCGATGAGTCACATGTTACGGTACCCCAGCTTGGAGCCATGTACAAAGGTGATCGTGCTCGTAAAGAAACCTTGGTTGAATATGGATTTCGTTTACCCTCTGCCTTGGATAACAGGCCTTTAAGATTTCAAGAATTTTCTGATTTTTCTTTACAGACGATTTATGTTTCGGCAACTCCAGGAACTTATGAATTATCGCATTCAGGAGCTGTTCTTGAACAAGTCGTAAGGCCTACAGGCCTAGTTGATCCGGCGATTGAAGTACGTCCTGTAGAGACTCAAGTAGATGATGTACTTTCTGAAATTCATAAACGTGTCTTATTAAAAGAGCGAGTGTTAGTAACCACGTTAACTAAACGACTAGCTGAAGACTTAAGCGAATATCTTGCAGAACATGGTGTGAAAGTTCGTTATTTACATTCTGATATCGATACGATTGAGCGGGTAGAAATTATTCGTGATCTACGTTTAGGTAAATTTGATGTACTAGTCGGTATTAATTTATTACGTGAAGGACTGGATATGCCAGAGGTATCTTTAGTCGCTATATTGGATGCGGATAAAGAAGGTTTTTTGCGTTCTGAACGTTCTTTAATACAGACCGTTGGCCGAGCAGCGCGACATATTCACGGATTAGCTATCCTCTATGCGGATAAAATGACCGGTTCCATGCAGCGGGCTATCACAGAAACAGACCGACGTCGCAGTAAGCAACAAGTCTATAATAAAAAACATAATATTACTCCTAAAGGAATTGCAAAAGCAGTGCACGATGTTTTAGAAGGTGCACGATCCGATGTTTTAACAAACAAACAATATTTATTTAAAGTGGCTCAAGAGCAGGCCCACTATGCTGCTTTACCGCCAGAAGCATTAGCTAAAAAAATTAGACAGTTAGAACGAGAAATGCTGAGCCATGCTAAAAATCTACAATTTGAAGAGGCGGCTAAGGTGAGAGATACATTGAAGCTTCTTAAAGAGCAAATAATGGGAATCTAACAGTTTTGAAGTGACTCTGGATATCTTCAAAGTCAGTCGCCGAACCTTCATGGGGTGTAAGCCCGCTCTTTACAAGCATCAGTAGACTTCTTTCGAAACTCAGAAATGTAGTCAAGTTCGCGGCGAACGACTGGCGAGGACCGGAGTTTACTGCGGGTAAATGAGGACCGTAGCCAGGCGTTCAACAATGAAATTGACTAAATTACCACGTTTCGAAAGAGGTCTAGTGCAATTTAGGGTGTCTTATACACTTGATTGACAAATAACCATCGAGCCGGCATGATTGCTGCCAGAATTCGTCTAAACCTGCCCTAAACATAAGTTGATTTATTGAAAACTCAGGAGATTTCTCATTGGCTAATACAAAGCAAGCGAAAAAGCGTGTACGACAAGCAGAGAAAAGTCGTCGACATAATGCAAGTTATCAATCTATGATGCGTACCTATATTAAACGCGTTGTGGTGGCTATCGAGGCCGGGAAGCCCATTGAGGCGGATACGGCTTATCAGAATGCAGTTCCGATTATCGACCGTATGGCAACTCGGGGCTTCATTCATAAAAATAAAGCAGCTAGACATAAAAGCCGTTTGCTTATAAGGATTCGTAAGCTCTCTACAGTAGAATCGCCGGTCGCTCAGTAAATTTTCTAAGAGAACAGTGCTTGTAGCATTTTTTTCAGCCCAGGTGTATGTTTTGTTAGCTGTATTGTGGCCTTGCCTAGGCTTTTATAGACGTGTTTTGAATCAGAAAATGGCTGTAATACGCTGATGTGTTTTTGCAGTGTGCTCTTGTCGCCTCGTTGCAGAGGCCCCGTCAATGCGTTTTTTACGTTTGCTGGATCTTTAACCCCATTCAGAGATTGTTGCATTAAACCGCAGACTAAGGTTTTGGCTAGCTTAGGGGGTAGACCTGCTTTTTTATAACAATTTTCAGCAATAACCGATAGAGTGACCAAATAGTTAGAAGCGAAAACACTGGCCACATGGTAGAGTCCTTTGTGTTCTTTCTCTACCAAAAGCAACTGGCCTCCTATTTCTTTGACTAAGGTTGATAGGCGATCTAAAGCCTGAGTATTTCCTTCGAATGAACAATAAGTCCCAGCAAAGTTATGTATATCGCTCGCTGGAGTAGAAAAACTAAATAGTGGGTGCAAACTGGCTGTGTGACAGCCTAGTGATCTGACTGCATCCAAACTATCTGACGTATGTAGACCGCTACAATGAAAAACTAAACTTCCTGCATGTGGTGCAGCTTGCTCAAACAGTTGCTGGCACAATATTTCAATCTTATCATCGGGCGTTGCAATCAAATAAATATCGGCTGGTTTAAACTGAGTCATTGCACGACATGCCGACCCTTCACCTATAAAAGCAACGGCATTCTTTGCACTTGTAAAGTGGGCATTGTAAACGTCTTGGATACATACGAGATCGGCTTTTTTCCATAAAAAAGCTAGCGTCCTACCTAAACGACCACAACCGATAATAGTGAGTTTTAATTTTGTGGCGATCATGTTAATTCTTCAGTATTTAAAAAAATATGACTGCTTGGGAAAGCCCACTTAGCGCCATGACGATGAATGCAGTCCAATAACGCTACATAAAGTGCTTGTTGCATGTCTAAAAAATCGGCGTTATTGGTTATATCAGTATAAGCTTCAACCAATATGTTTAATGATGAGTGGGCTAGTTTATTCAAATTAACGGTTATAGCGCGCGTCTTGTCGATGGCAGAATTTTCGTTTAGCAATGATTTAATTTCTCGTAAAATTGCTGGCAGTTTTGCTGAATCTTGGTAACGCAAACTGATAGAGCAAGAAAATCGTCGATAGTTAACGCGTGATCGGTTTTCTATCAGCAAGTTTGAAAATAAAGCATTGGGAATATAAACCGGATAGCCATTCGGCATTTGCACTCTACAGACACGCCAGCCGATAGTTTTAACTTCTCCCTCTATCTTGAGCGCAGGCAGTGCTATTTGATTCCCAATGACAAAAGGCCTATCCAAAAATAAGATCAAACTGCCAAAAATATTGGCTAATAGATCTTTGGATGCAAATCCGATAACAATACCTCCCATACCACCAAATGCTAATACACCAGCAATGCTTAAACCAAATAATTGAAATAATGACAAGACCGTTATAATAGTGATTGCTATCTTGGCAATATGATCTATTGCATAGATAAAAGTGCTATCTGCTGCCTTAGTTTTAATATCTCCTTTAAGAAAGGCTTGACTGTACAGAGAAACAAAATTCCACAAAACCCAAGCACATAAACCAATAAAAAGTAGATTACGCAGAAAGTGAAACAGGCCAATACTTTCCAATTGCCAGTTTAAACAAAGCAATTCCAGTGCATAGATAATGCCTATCCCTGCAATAAAAATGAGTAGCGGCCTATAAAGCGCTTTTAGCAATGCGGTACTTAAAAAATGCCGGCTTTTACTAGAACGTTGGACAGTTTTTTGATAAAGAATACGAAAAACAAAACAGGATAATCCTGTTAAGACGAGAGCAACGCACACCCGTATTATACACAACTGTAACAAAATCGTATAAATTGATTGTAAAATTTTCAAAAACTACTTGCTTTATAGTTAAATTCGATAAGCTATTACCGTCATCAGTTTGGCTAACCCTCGCATCCCCCATTGTATCAGTAACGGCAAAGGGACAGCCCCAGCCTGTTCTGCGGTGGTAGCGTGTTCCATTTCTTCTAAACACATTTGTTTGACGATAGCGCGACTTTTTTTATCGTTACGTGGTAAAGACTGTAAATGTTTATCTAAATGTTCCTTTACCTGATGTTCGGTTGCAGCCAAAAATCCAAGGCTAATTTTATCTCCGAGCAAACCGGCTATTAAACCGATTAACAATGCGCTTGTATACCAAAAAGGATTTAAATAGCTAGGATGCATATTCAATTCCTGTAGACGCTGTTGGCACCAAGCAAGGTGATCAACTTCCTCTTTGGCGGCGTTCTGTAATTTTTTTTGTATGTCAGTCAAACGAGTTGTCATCGCTTGGCCATGGTATAAAGCTTGGGCGCATATCTCGCCAACATGATTAACACGCATCAGTCCACCGGCATGACGGCGTTCACTTGGATTTAATTCTGTTTCTGATACGCTATCCGATGGGTTAGGACGTGTTGCCATAGGAATCGCATTGAATGCTTGAAGGGTTTCATCGAATTGTGAAACCAATTGATCGCATAAAGAGTAATGGCGCATAAACATATATCTAGCAGAATACTTTCATTGCAAGAAAGCCAATAAATGAGCTAAGCTTAGGAGCTATTTGATTAGGTTCAGCAAAATTATGAAAAAATTATTATACCGATTATTGGTAAGCTTGCTACTAGTATTGAGTTTTAGCCTGCCAGGCTATGCAAGCTGGCCTTTCAGCGTTGCTCAAAAACTTGATAACACCAGCATCGATAAAATACTGCATGGTATAATGCCGGCTGTAGTTAATGTGTCTGCTCAGGGCGATATTCCGCCTAACCAATTACCTCCACCAGTGCCTGGTCGCCCTTATCCCCGCTACTTTGAAAGCATGGGTTCAGGAGTTGTGCTCGACGCAAAAGCAGGTTACATTTTAACCAATGCACATGTTATTCATGGCGCTAAATCGATCACTGTAACGCTGGGTGATGGGCGAGTCTTCAAAGCAACCCTTAAGGGTACTGATCCAGCCTCAGATATTGCCTTACTCTCTATTCCCCCTAATAATTTGACGGCGATTCCTCTAGGAAATTCGGATAACTTAAAGGTGGGCAATTTTGTTGCCGCCATCGGCAATCCTTTTGGTCTTAATCAAACTGTCACTTCAGGTATTGTCTCCGCCCTGCAACGTACGGGTCTAGGGATAGAAGGCTATGAAAACTTTATTCAGACGGATGCCCCGATTAATCCCGGGAACTCAGGAGGAGCTTTGATTAATTTACAAGGCCAATTAGTTGGAATTAACACAGCGATACTTTCATCAAATCCATTAAATGCGGGTAATATTGGTATTGGTTTTGCGATTCCCATCAACATGGCATACGGTGTAATGAAGCAGTTAGCTGAATATGGTTCTGTGCGGCGTGGTTTGATGGGGGTTTTAGTGCAAGATCTCACTCCGGCTTTAGCTGCAGCCTTACATTTACCGCCTACTGCCAATGGCGCTTTAGTGTCACAAGTTCCGATCTATTCACCTGCCGCAACAGCGGGTATTGAAACCGGCGACATTATTCAATCCCTTAATAACATATCAATAGAGAATGCAGGCCAGGTAAAAAATAGAGTCGGTATGCTGAGGGTCGGCGATGAAATTACTGTGAAGCTTTTACGAAAGGGAAAGACAGTAGACACGAAATTAAAACTTACTGATCCTAAGGAATATACCAAAACAGCAGAACATGATAACCCTTTTCTCTACGGATTAGCGTTGCGTGATTTTGATCAAACCATTACGGGACAAGGGCATCTTGTAGGGGTTGAGGTCACGAATATCGATGAAGATAGTATGGCTTGGCATGCCGGCATCCGTCCTGGCGACGTGATAAGTTCAGCGAATCAAATACCTGTCGCGCATGTTACGCAACTACAAACGATAGCCAAACAAGGTAAAGATGAATTATTGGTTAACGTATTATCACGCGCGGGGGTACGATTCGTTGTCATCAAATAACAAAAATATCTTTGGTTAGAGGCTTGGCCCGCGTTTTCAGAGGCTTGGTCTGCGTTTTCCAGCCATCACAACGATGTATTAGATTTCTTTTTATAGCGCTGCCCTTAAGTGCTGGGCGATGATTTCCAGTAATTGTTGAGCAATTATCTTTTTAGGTGCTTGTTCCAAATACACGGGTGGATTTTTAGATAGGATGGTCACAGAATTTTCGTCGCTGTCGAAGCCAATACCTACTTGGCTAACATCATTGACAACCATTAAATCCGCGCCTTTTTTTAGACGCTTTTCTTCTGCAAATTGGAATATATGTTCTGTTTCTGCCGCAAACCCAACTATAAGTGGTTTTGGAGTGTTCATTTGACTGATAGTCGCTAGAATATCTGTTGTTTGTTTTAGATTTAATGTCAAATGATTCGCTATTTTTTTAATTTTTTGTAAACAAGGTTGCTGCATCTGATAATCTGCTACAGCAGCGGTACTGATAAAAACATCTTTTTTAAGAATTTCAGACTGAACAGCTTCTAACATCTCCATTGCTGTTTTTACGGGAATAAATTTGCATCTATCTGGGGGTGTGATTACAACAGGTCCACTAACTAGGGTAACATCAGCGCCTGCATCGATAGCTGCTTGCGCTAAGGCGAAGCCCATTTTACCTGAGCTACGATTGGATAAATAACGAACGGGGTCGATAAATTCTTGCGTGGGGCCAGCAGTAATCAAAATAGCCTGCCCTTTTAAATAGGGGTTTATAAATGCATTGGCTAAAGTTGTTAAAATTTCTACAGGTTCTAGCATGCGACCTAAGCCTATATCGCCACATGCTTGACTACCTTTCGTCGGACCCAAAAATAAACAGCCTCGGGCTTGAAGAAGATTAACATTGGCTTGTGTCGCCGCATTTGCCCACATAACTTGATTCATAGCCGGGACTAAGATAATTCGTGCGGTGGAAGCCAAACACAGCGTACTCAACAAATCATTTGCAAATCCATGAGCCAATTTAGCAATAAAATTCGCACTAGCGGGAGCAATTAAAATACAGTCAGGCCACCGAGCTAATTCAATGTGACTCATGGCGGCTTCTGCAGCTGGATCTATAAGTTCTTCATAAACCTTATGTTGAGAAACAGCTTGGAGTGAGAGTGGCGTTACAAAGGCTTTACCGCTAGGCGTTAACACTACTCTAATTTCATAGGATTGATCGCTAAGCCTTCTAATTAAATCGGGTGTTTTATAGGCTGCAATACTCCCGGTGATGCCTAATAAAACACGGCGCCTCAGAAAGTCATTCATCTATATTAGGATAACATAAAAATGAAGCTAATAGGCGTGCTCCGCTGCCGGAGTTCTCCCTATGCTAATGACAGCCTTTGGCGTTAGAAATACAAGCCAATTTGTAAAGTAATTGTATTTCCACTTTTACCAGTACCTATGATTGGATTAAGCTCTTGGCCTACGGCCATATCCGTTGCGCTATAATCGATGTCGTGACGAAATTCAATACTTTCGATGGTATTTTTCCAGAGCGAGGTACTTGCTGTGGCGATGTAACGTCTTTCGGGAATCAACAGTGCTAAAGCATCTTTGGATTGATCATAGCCAATAATGAATGCACTTGGTTTAGCCCACATATTAAACTTGTAAGCGGCTTCCGTATGAAAAGCTACCGGCTTAGCGCCGTGTAGATTATGTTTTGTCCCGAAAGATAGTACGGATGCTGAAAATGAATGCGCAGCAGTAACATATTCGGCGGTCAAGCTGAATGGCCCCACGCCTAATGTTCCCCGTGCATCCAAACCAGCTACTGGATTAAGAATTTCTGTTTGTACACTGGTAGCAAAACCATCAAATGCACCGATACCAGGGTTTCCGCTATGTTGCATACCTAATGAGTCTGTAATACTACGAATATAACTACCGGCTAAATTCACATGCCATTTTGGTTTGATGAATGTATAATCAACATTTGCGCCGTAGTTGTGCAGTCCTCTATTTTCAATTGAAGTTTTAGTAGGGCCCCTAAATATAAAGACAGCTGAATTTAAATTATTTTCAGAATTAAATTGCTTTGAAAAACCAAGCGAAATTGCTCTAGCCTTGGTTCTACCTAAGGTTTTGGTAAACGGATTGCTGAGCATCGCTGAAGAATATTGGCCGAACGGAACATAAAATTGACCAATAGTTCCATAGAGCGGGAGCTTAGCTAAATTACCTAATGTCAAAAATCCTCGCTCCAAAAATACACTTGAATTATCAATACGACGCGGCGACATCCGTGGAGGACTATTATCATAGACAAAGGCGATAAGCCCAGTTATCCAGTCATTTACTAAAATTTCAGTATCTAATTCAATGCCAGTCAGATCAATATCAGTCAGAGAGCCATTTTGAAAATTACCAAATTGATCGTCATGAGTGACTTGGGCTTCAATTTTACCGCTTAAATTGACGATCGGTGTGGCAATGGGAGGAAAATTATGTTGTTGATGCTGATAGAGATAGAGTTGTTTTCGCTGTTGAAGCAAGTAAAGGTCTTCATTTACGTAGGGTTGGTTAACCACTAAATCTGAAGCGTTATACTCTGAATTAATTCCGATATAAGGGGAACTAATAACCGGTGTTCCTATAATAAAAACGGGATGATTCGGGTCAGCCACAACGTTGGTGCCCACAGAAGAACTTGTCTCGCTGGGCGGTGTTTTTTGAAATTGTTTCTTTTTGAGAGTAGTGACTTGGTTTTTCAAATGCTGCAGCTGCGATTCTAAAACTCGAGTACGCTGTACTAACTCCTTAACGAGTTGAGTATCATTGGTTGTCTGATTGGCCGCTGCCAAAGCAACCTTTGCTTGTAATCCCAAGCAAAAAAAACCTGCTACGAGTATTGCTAATTTGTATTTTTTACCCGACATCCCGAAACCCCATCGCTAGCGTGAGCGGTAGCGTATTGGTTTATCAAATTAAAATCAAGAGATTGCAAATTTTTTTCAAACGTAGCTGTTATTTTACTCGATATTCAATTTTTACGCCATCGAAAGGATAAAATATTTAGCCATTCTACAAAAATTGAAAATGCAATAGCGAAATAGAGATAGCCGCGGGGTAGTTGAAAACCAAAACCATCGGCCACTAACACAAGTCCTATCAGCAATAAAAAACTCAAGCCAAGAATTTTTAGACTAGGGTAAGTATTAATAAAACGACTCAATGGCTCACTTGCCCAAACCATTAAAGCAATAGCTATTATTATGGCGAGCGCCATAATACAAGAAGTCTAATAAACTCTCTAGCCATTCCTATTGCGGCAATCACACTATCTATAGAAAAAATAATATCTAGCAGCATTATTTGGACAATAACAACTGAAAACTGAGAAAATTGACTCCGTTTATCGGATTTTTCATGAAGTTGGCTTATGTTGAGATGGATCTCACTCGTTCCCTTGGCTAATAAAAAAGCCCGTTGGAACGGGCTTTGAAGAAAAATTGCGTCAACCATTTGGTTTAAGCAAATTTAACACTGGCACGTAGCTGTCCGAAGGTAGACTTACCATTGGTGGCGCCAGGGGATACCAAGGTTCCCGTGGTATCAAAGACAGCGCCTTCACCTACGTTGTAATCTCTGTCTTGAATTACAGCAAGACCCACATCAAACCATTTAGCAATATTTACCAGATAGTCTAGGTAAATACGTTTTCTGGGGAACACAGTGGGTAGATGCGTTGTTTGCTGCCAACCGAGAGCGACACGCGATTGGTGAGTCACTACAGGAAAGGTTAATCCAGCTTCTGCACCCCACACATTCGGTTTATCAAAAATTCCGGGTACGAGAGTTTGGCCAGCTGCGGTAGTAAGTCCACTTAAGAATAAAGGATTAGCTAAATTACGCGTTGTACTTATGTAGTGAGCAGCAATATCAAAAGGCCCAAACATCATATCGGCATTGACATTCCACGCGGGGGTTTTTCGATTGGGTAATCCAGGTTCAGGTGTCAATTCTATCAATTGATTGAGGTAATAAGAGGACAGATAATTAGAATCAGCAATATTGGCAATATAACCAGCATCGACACTGATCTTGGTATTCCACATCCTCCAATTGAAACCTGCGTCTACACCACCATTTTGGATACGACGTGTTGATCCTCCATCACTTAATCTAGGATTTCCTGCAAAAGTATAAGCTGAGCCATAGAATCCACTTGGCAGAATGAAGCCCAACTGAACAGCCGTTTGATTGATTTCTGTAAACAATTGTGTCGGATTTTCGCTTTGTACGAATGCGTAAGGATCATACTGCCCAAATGGTACATATTCTTTACCAACCCGCAAGTAGATCGGTGAAACCTGAAAATTTCCCATGGTTGCATACGCGGTATCAAGATTAGTTCGATTAACTGGGTGAAAAAGAAAGAGGGAACTAGCCTTAGCATAAGGTCCTGTAGATCCAGGTAGCCCGGGTAGTGAAGAATAAACTAAGGACATCATTGCTGTAACCCAGCTGTTAACGCGTGCATCGACAAATAGGTTTGCATTATTCAATATCAAGTCGCTGGCACGGCCGTTGGAAGGTATCAGTACGGGATTAGCAGGAACAACCCTGGAAGCAACGGCAGCTGCAGGAGGAAGGATCGTAGCAGGAGTGCCTGGAATAAACTTGGGCAGAGCTGTAATCGCATTGGCCGAATTAAATTGTGGGTTAAACGTCAAGAAATTTGGCGGCTGATTAGCTAGGTAGGCATCCGTATTGATCCAACCACTGACGTTGATACGACAGGTCCATCCGCAAGGCTGATCAAATCCCCCGGGCTGATTCTGATCGAGGATTAGATCTACCTTATTCATCTGATCCCGCATGACGTCCAATTGATAGGACGTATCCATATAATAGGGCTGCGCCGCCAAAACAGGCCCGTTAAGCCCAAGTGCTACGAGTGAAGCAACAATCGTCTTGAGTTTCATACGTATCCATCTCCTTGTATAGGTTATTAACTCAATATCAAACTTAATTTTACGCCCACAACCCACCGATAAAATTGGAATAGGTCGCCGTCATAAAAATAATGCACATACCATTTTTCTATCCCTTGTTATTTCCTACCAAGGCTGTTTAATTTCCATTCCTGCCCTTAACAAAAGCGATATCGGCGAAAATTAAACAACCCTGGTTTTGGGACCGCTGTAAATTTTTTGACCCACAGTTTCGCAAACTCTAAACATGAAATTTGCTTAGCGGCTCACCAGAACCCATCATTTATACTCTTACTCTTATTTTTGGTTTTATTTTCAGCTTTGGCAAGCACAAGATTTTGTTATTTTCGCTGAAAATGGACAACTATCAAGCTCAAGATAGTTATTGCGTTTTATACCTAACGCAACGACGTGTGTCAATGATTTTGTTAAAAAACGCCTCTTTACCATAATGCTCAAAAAGAAAGCTTACCAATCAAAGAGAAAATAGACGACAAGTCTATTAAAATCAAGTCGCAGATATTTTTTTCTGCAATTCGCCTGTTTTATGCATTTGCTCAATGATATCACTACCACCGATTAACTCGCCTTTATAATAAAGTTGCGGAAACGTCGGCCAGTTAGAATAACGTGGTAACTCAGAACGAATTTCTGTATTTTCTAAAATGTTAACGTGCGCAAACTTCATCCCGCAGTCTTTTAAGGTCTGGGCCGCGCGTGCAGAAAAACGACAATGCGGCTCGTCTGGTGTTCCCTTCATGTAAAGGATAAGTGGATGGGCTGCAATCTGTTGTTTAATAAGTTCCAGGGTAGCGTTTGTGTAAGTTTCCATCATTTTTCCTCTCATAATGTGCGTTATTTTATTCATCGCCGTATTACATTAGACCTCTTTCGAAACGTGGCAATTTAGTCAATTTCATTGTTGAACGCCTGGCTACGGTCCTCATTTACCCGCAGTAAACTTCGGTCCTTGCCAGTCGTTCGCCGCGAACTTGACTCTATTTCTGAGTTTCGAAAGAGGTCTATTTAAAATGCTTGCCTTATCACTACTGCAATTTTAAACTGGCGCGAGCAATTGTAGCATTTTCTTGGCCCTACACCCCAATTTTTTACGCAGAGGACAGTATCTTATGAAGCATGAATTACCGCCGTTGCCCTATGCCTTAGACGCACTTGTACCCACTCTTTCCAAAGAAACTTTAGAATATCACTATAATAAACACCATAGAGCTTATGTAGACAAGCTCAATGAACTCATACCGGAGACTGAATTTGTCAATTTGTCGTTGGAAGAAATTATAAAAAAAGCCCCCGCAGGTCCTATTTTTAACAATGCCGCCCAAGTCTGGAATCATACCTTTTATTGGCATAGCCTGACGCCAGAAAGTAAAAAAAACAAACTTCAAGGGAGATTGGCTATGGATATTGATATGTCATTTGGCTCTTTTGAACAGTTTAAGGAAGCTTTTAACAAAGCAGCAGTGGGCCAGTTTGGTTCAGGGTGGGCCTGGTTAGTTCAAGATGCACATGGCTTGGCTATTCAAACGACAAGTAATGCGATGACTCCTGTTCGCGATGGGAAAAAATGCTTAATGACTTGTGATGTCTGGGAGCATGCGTACTATATCGATTATCGCAATGCACGCCCGAAATATTTAGAAAAATTTTGGGAGTTAGTGAATTGGGACTTTGCTACAAAAAACTTTGAAAAATAACGAGGAACACCATGTTATCTGCTTTGATGCCTATTTACCCTAGGCGTTTACCTGTTGCTTTTGTGAGAGGATCAGGCGTTTGGTTATGGGATACAGAAGGTGAAAAATATTTAGATGCCTTGGCCGGTATTGCGGTGTGTGGTTTAGGTCATTCGCACCCGGCAGTGACTAAAACCATCTGTGAGCAAGCTGGAAAATTAGTGCATACATCTAATACCTATCAAATACCTGAACAGGAAATATTGGCTGCCGCATTGGTACGTTTATCAGGCATGGAACAGGTTTTTTATGCTAATTCGGGTGCTGAATCAAATGAAGCAGCATTGAAAATGTCGCGTCTCTATGCGCGCAAAAAGGGTATTGCTAACCCCATCATTATTGTCATGAAAAATGCTTTTCATGGGCGGACGATGGCAACGCTCAGTGCATCCGGCAGTGAACGCCTACAAATTGGTTTTGAGCCCTTGCTAGAACAGTTTATTCATATTCCTTTCAACGATACTGTGGCGTTAAAAACGAGTAGTGAAGAACATAGGGCAAATATCGTTGCTGTCATGCTAGAGCCTATACAAGGTGATGGTGGTATTAAAGCAGCGACGTCTGAATTTTTGAACACTATCCGCAGACTTTGCGATGAACATGATTGGCTGATGATTCTCGATGAAATTCAGACAGGACTTTGCCGCACGGGAACTTGGTTTGCTTATCAACACCATAATTTATTACCTGACATAGCTACTATTGCAAAAACTTTAGGTAATGGTTTTCCGATTAGCGCTTATCTTGCTCGTGGAAAAGCCAATAACTTATTCCCTGTGGGGAAGCATGGCTCAACATTTGCTGGCAGTGCGCTAGCCTGTGCCGTAGCTATCACAGTGCTAGCGACCCTGGAATCTATTTCTACACAGGTAAAAAAAATAGGGGACTATTTAATGCAGCAGCTAAAAAATAGTTTTGCTAAGCATCCCCATGTGGTTTCTATACATGGTCAAGGCTTAATGTTGGGTATTAAACTTGACACAAACTGCCAGGAACTTCCTCGTTTAGGACTTAAGCATCGCCTGTTATTTAATGTTGTCGACAATAACACGATACGGCTCTTGCCGGCATTAATTCTTCAAGAACAGGAAGCGGATGAAATCTGTCTTCGTTTAGTGAAAACAGTCAATGATTTTTACGCGGCGCAATCACTATGACAATTCCTAAAAAATTAAGCTTTTCTACGCGCACTATTCATGCCGGGCAGGTGCCGGATCCTAGCACTGGAGCCGTCATGGTGCCCATTTATGCAACATCGACATATAGACAAAACAGTCCTGGTGAACATCAAGGCTTTGAATATTCCAGGACTCACAATCCAACACGGTTTGCCTATGAACGTTGTATTGCTGACTTAGAAAGTGGTCAAGCTGGATTTGCTTTTGCTTCTGGTATGGCGGCAATCAATACGGTACTTGAGTTGCTAAAACCAGATGACCACGTTATCGCTATGGATGATTTATATGGCGGTACCGTGCGTTTATTTACACAGATAAAGCGACGCTCAGCAGGTTTAAGTTTCTCTTTTATCGATTTAACTAACGTAGACAACTTAAAAAAACACATTACCTCTAAAACTAAATTACTCTGGATAGAATCGCCAACGAATCCATTGTTAAAACTGGTTGATATTGTAGCCACCGCCAAAATTGCAAAACAACATGACATTCTGGTCGTCGTGGATAACACCTTCGCAACGCCTTGGAATCAACGTCCCTTAGAAATGGGTTGTGACTTGCTTGTGCATTCCGCAACAAAGTATCTCAATGGTCATTCTGACATGGTTGGAGGTATCGTTGTGGTAGGAGATAATCAAGCATTAATCGATCAAATGCGTTATCTACAAAATGCCACTGGCGCGATACAAGGGCCTTTCGATAGTTTTTTGGCATTACGGGGACTGAAAACGCTGGCATTACGTATGGAAAAACACTGCATGAATGCTTTACATATTGCACACTATTTAGAAAATCATTCACGGGTTGAAAAGGTCTATTATCCAGGACTCGTTAGCCATCCTCAACACGAATTAGCGAAAAAACAAATGGTATGCGGTGCGGGCGGTATTATTAGCTTTATTTTAAAAGGTGGTTTATCGGAAGTTCGTCATTTTCTCTCACGTTGTCGGTTGTTTACTTTGGCAGAAAGTTTGGGAGGGGTAGAAAGTCTTGTCGACCACCCCGCGATTATGACCCATGCGTCTGTTCCCGAAGAAACACGTGTGCGTTTAGGAATTAGTGATGGTTTAATTCGTTTATCGGTTGGCATAGAGGATGTTGAGGATCTCGTAGATGATTTAACGCAGGCATTAATTCTATGAATAGACTTCTTTCGAAACTCAGAAATTTAGTCAAGTTCGCGGCGAACGACTGGCGAGGACCGGAGTTTACTGCGGGTAAATGAGGACCGTAGCCAGGCGTTCAACAATGAAATTGACTAAATTAACAC